>Ga0082335_1003803_pt1 | contig 24032 bp, 20 predicted proteins | sample Subgrocontami58m_FD_72375 | JGI IMG/M metagenome (GOLD analysis project Ga0082335, IMG submission 72375) | Subsurface groundwater microbial communities from S. Glens Falls, New York, USA - GMW37 contaminated, 5.8 m (SPADES assembly) (version 2) ...
CGGGAAACGCGATGTAGTGAAACACGCACCGGCGCAGGAAGGCGTCGGGAAGTTCCTTCTCGGCATTGGACGTGATGATCACCACTGGCCGCTTCTGGGCCGCAACGGTCTCCCCGGTCTCGGGAATGTGAAACGACATGCGGTCGAGCTCCCACAAGAGGTCGTTGGGGAACTCCAGATCGGCCTTGTCGACCTCGTCGATCACCAGCACCACGCGTTCCGGCGCCTGGAACGACTGCCCCAGCTGCCCCAGACGGATGTACTTGGCCACGTCTGCCGGGTCGCCCTCACCGAACTGCGAGTCGTACAGACGCTGCACGGTGTCGTACACGTACAGGCCATCCTGCGCACGGGTGGTGCTCTTCACCGGCCAGGTGATGAGCCGCATTCCAAGAGCCGACGCCACTGACTCGGCAAGCAGGGTCTTGCCGGTCCCGGGCTCGCCGCGCACCAGCAGCGGGCGCTCAAGTGCGACGGCCACGTTGACCGCAGCCTGAAGGTCCGGGCTCGCGATGTAGTCGTCGGTGCCCGTGAAGCGAGCCTCAGCCATGCAGCCTCCGTCGGGGAATGGGCGGCCCACCGTGGGTGCCCGGAAAGGCCGAGGTTACCGCCGCAGGCGTCGCCACACTGACGACCCGATTCCCGCCAGCACCAGCACTACCGCCACCAGCCCCATTATCGGCACGGCGGTGGGCAGCGAGTCGCCCGGTGCGCTGCTCGGTGGGGTGGGTAGCCCGCCGTTGCTGGGCGGGGACTCCGCCGGCGCGGGAGCGGGGCTCAGTTCGGTGTTCTTGCGCTGGGCCTTCAATTGCTCCGCCGCCGCTGCCCCCGACCCCACCAGATCATCGGTGATGGCCTGGCTCACGGCATCGGCAAATGCCGAGTACTGCGACCCCGACCCCGTGCGCCTCTCGGCGAAGATCAGTGCCCCCCGCAGATCCTCCACCGAGTACGCACCGTTGATATGGCCGTCGGCGAAGTAGTCGCGCACGACGTCGCGCGGAGCGCCGTAGCCGGGTGCCGCGACAGCGACCACGGCGACGAGTGAGAGGAGCGTGGTGGTAAGGCGGGGGATCACACTTCGGACGTTACGGCTACCCGGCGTAGCCCCACAAGGTCGGTGTTTAACGTGGTGTCGTCCCAAACAGGTGCCGTTCGGCGCGTCGCGCATCACCAGGGGCCCGTCGTTGAGGTGCGCGCCGCGCTCCGGTCGCACACTGTCAACATGTATGTAGGTTGCCGCCATCTTCGGGTGCACGGAGACCCACCCCGGTCGCAAGTGTCTGGGCACTCTGGCTCCATGGCGCCACACCTTCGGGCGCACGCGATGCGGTCAGGGGGAAACCGATGCGGTGCTGGCGAACTAACCCGCGTCGATGAGGGCCGCTAGCCTGCCCTCGTGACCTGTGGTCTTGCATCTGGGCGTGCCCGTCGCACACGCCACACTGCCGATTGTCCTCCCCGCAAGGAGCCACGTGCCTCGAAAGCGCCTCTCGGTCCTCATCCCCGTATACAACGAGGAGGCAACTCTTACGCGGCTCCTCGATCGGGTCGAGGAACAGGCTGCCGTAGTAGCCGAGCTGGTCATCGTCGACGACTGCTCGGGGGATCGAACCCCAGAGATTCTTGCCGCACGCAGATTTCGTATCCCTGCGCGGGTGGTGCGGCACGATGTGAACAAGGGCAAGGGCGCAGCGATCAGGACAGGGCTCAGCGTGGCCACCGGAGATCTCTTGCTCATCCAGGATGCCGACCTTGAGTACAGCCCCGAGGACTACGCCCGGTTGCTCGAGCCCTTTGCGCGCGAGGGGGTTGAGGTTGTGTATGGGTCCCGTTCGTTCGGGGGCCACGCCGCGTATTCGTTCTGGTTCGTCGTCGGCAACAGGCTCGTCACGCTGGCGACGAATGTGCTCTTCAACGCCTACATCACCGACATGGAGACCTGCTTCAAGGTCATGCCCCTGAGCCTCTGGAGATCTCTCCACCTGCGGTCTGATCGTTTTGGGATCGAGCCGGAGGTGACGGGCAAGCTGCTGTCGAAGAGGAAGAGGATCTATGAGGTGCCCATCGCCTACAACGCACGAAGCCGCGAGGAGGGTAAGAAGCTGACCTGGCTTGACGGCGTGCGCGCCATCGGCGTGCTGCTCGTCGTGCGCGTGGGGCTCGGGGGCACCCGCGCGGCGCGCGGGCCTTCCTCATGAGGCCTGAATCGGGTGCAACTCCAGTCGGGGACCTACCCTTCGAGTTGGATGCCATGGCGTCCGCCCATCGATATCAGGAATGGGTTTTCGACCTTGTTCGTCCGTATCTCGGGGAGCGAATTCTCGAGGTCGGTTCGGGGATCGGGACCATGACTTCTTGGCTGGTACGCCATGCCCCAACGGTCGCAACGGACATCGACCCCTCGCTCCTCGAGCGGCTCTCCGAGGCTGCCGGCGAGTGGAGTACCCGGCCCATCGGGCCTCACGTGTTCGACATCGCAAACGAAATGCGCGATCAGGAGTGGCTTGCTGGGATCGACACAGTCGTTTCGTTCAACGTGCTTGAGCACATCCCTGACGACCTCGCGGCGGTTCGCGGGATGCTCGCCGTCCTGCGCGAGAGCGGCGGAGCAGGCCCCCGTCGCCTCGTGATTTTCGTTCCGGCACACCAGTGGGCCTATGGGACAGTCGACCAGACCTTCGAGCACTGCCGGCGCTACTCAAAGCGTTCGATGACCGCACTTATCGCGGCTGCGCAAATTGGCCCATCGCGGATGCGGCTGCGATACTTCAACACCTTCGGTCTTCCGGGCTGGATGGTACTGGGGCAGGTATTGAGGAAGCCGACGTTTGGGCCCGGAAGCGTTAACGCAATGGAGCGGGTTGTGCCGATCTTTCGCCGACTCGACCCCGTCCTCCATGGCCGTCACGACCTGCCACTGGGGCAGTCGTTGTTGTGCGTCGTTGAGGTTGGCTACAACAACTAGTGCGCCAACGTGACGAGTTACTCTCTTGGGCCGGTCCGGTCGCGGTGGCCATCCTTCCGGTTCTTACTGCTTTGCTCGTTTGGCTCGGTCCGTCGCCGTCGCCACCCGACGGCCCTACGCGAATCCGTGCCGAACTCGCCACTCGAGCGCTGTTCGAACCAACAGATCAACTCATCTTGGCGTGTTGGATCATTGTTCCATTGGTTCTTGCCGCGTTCGGGGTATGGGTTCTCGGTCGAGCCGGTGGTGAGTTCGACCCCTGCCCGCGCTGGACTCCGGTCGTCTGCCGGCTGCTTCCGTGGGGTCTGCTGCCCGGCTTGGTTCTTCTCTTGGTGGGGCTGCTACACCACAGCGACTCCACGACAATAACGCCCGCTATCGGGCTGGCGCAGTTGGCACTTGGCGTCGCTCTCGCTCTCGGCCTCGTGGTGTATCTCGCTTCCTTCGGGGGCGCATGGCGGCGGACGGCCACATTTCTGATGCTCGCAGCCGCGCTGGCACTGTTCGGCCCTGTGTGGATCGAGACGCCGACGGCCTTCCTCGACCTCGCCAATGCCAGATACACAATGAATGAGGTGGCGGCTGTCGGCGCAGGTCTAACGCCTCTTCACGACTTCTTCCCCCAGTACACGTTCCTGCTCGGATTCCCGGTCGCGCCCCTCATCGCGAAATTCCCAAGTAATGCCGTCGGGATATCGCTTTCGTGGATGCTCGCGCTCCAAGTGGTGACCGTGGTCAGTGCCATCGGGGTTGTTGTTTGGTCTGCTGGCCGACGGTTCCTTGGACCCGCAGCGTTGATCGTGCCGTCTGTTGTCTTCGCAGCCGGGTCACCGGGACTCTTTTCTTTCTCGTACTTCCCCGACAACCCGATTAGGACCGTGCTGCCCGTTCTTTCCATTACTGCTGCCTGCGTGATTTTGAACCGCCCTCGGCTCAAGGGGTGGGTCGCGCCCGGTGCCCTTATTGCACTTGGGGGCCTGAGCGGACTCGCAGCGCTCAACAACCCCGAGTTCGGGGTCCCGGTGGTGGTAGTCGTCTGGGCCGCGGCGCTGCTATCGGCTCGAGACAGGCGTACACGACTTCATGGCTTAGTGGGTATTCCGGCTGGCGCTGTCAGTGTCTTTGCTCTGTACGGGATATGCACGTCCTTGGTCGGCAAGCCCGTGGACTGGAGCGGTTGGCTCCTCTTCCCATCGTTGTTCGGGGGCGATGGCTACATGAATGTGCCGATGGATGCGCTCGGCTGGCATGTCGGAGGCGCCACCCTGTTCGCCACGGGAACGATCATCGGTTGGCTTCTCGTGCGGTCTGCGCGGGGGATGATGAACAGCCGTCAGCGGAGGCACGGCCTCGCCCTGCTGCTCGTCTCCGGATGGTCGCTTCTCACACTGCCATACTTTGCCGGGCGATCGCTTGCGCCCACGTTCCTCGGTGGATATGCCCTCCAGATCGGATGGACGACGGCCTGTCTTCTGCCGTTGATTGCGGCGGCTTGGCGTATCTCGCGAAGGGCGCGCAGCCGCCAAGTCCTCGCCCGCCAGGTATCTCTCGCCTTGGGCGTGCTGGCTATCGGAGTGTGTGCCACGATGCTTACCTTTGTGCCAGGGACAACCTTCGATGCCCGCCCCAAGAGTGCGCTCACGGCCACGCAGACGCCCGACCTCGAGAAGGCCATTGCCGATGGACCGGCACGCCTTCGCCTGGCGGTTGATGCCAACTCGGTCGAGCAACTGCTGGCGCAGCCGACGGTGACTCAGTTCGAAACCGGCATTGCAAGCGCGGCTGTCTTCAACAGCCCCGAATACTTTGGGCTGAGTCCTGAGTTGGTTGCGCGGCAGTGCGCGAGGCTGGCCCAGACTGAGAGTCGGTTCGTCATAGTGCTTCCCGACTCGGCGGCGTATCTCAAGGAGGATGCGACCTGTCAAGCCGCGCTGGACTTCCAGGCTGGCATCAGGATTGGGACCGTGATGCCTGATGGAACGGGCGGCTTCCTCGCGGTCCCACGGCGCCATACGTCTTGAGGGTCGCATCAGGTGGGAATTCCGCTCGACGAATCCTTCGACAGGGAACGGACAACGCCCCCACGAAGGGTTGAACAACGCAACCGCGAAGGTGATGGGCTGCTGTGCGTGGCAGCAGTACCGGCGCAGGCCAGGCGCCCCGATCATGATGATGAGCAATGATGGCCTGTGACTCACCCTTGGCCGGAACATGGCGAATGCGGACCCGTACTTCCTCGCGTGGCCCTCGCTTGGCAGCCCGGCAGGCCGAGCACGCTTCATCTACGGCCACCACCCCATCATCTGGTTCGAACACCCCACGGTGTTATTCCCCGTGCGCTCCTACGCACACACGCTGGGCTATCGCGTGGCGTCGCACAGCCCCCCACAGATCGCGGGCGACACCGACCGGTGGCTCCTCGTCCCCGGGCCGGTGGTCAAACGGCCGCCCTATCGTTGGCGCTCCTCGTGGGGCCCGGTGGTGGGCCCGGCAATGATGTGGGCGAGTTGGGGGCAGCGATGATCAATCCATGCTATGCCGGTCACCGCGTAGCTCGTGGCGCTGGGTGGCGCTCTTGGTGCCACAACGGACTTGGGGTCGAGGCCCCGCCTTCATCTGAGCGTGCCCCCGTTCTCCAGATGCACCTTCCATGACGGCTCGACGTTGCGGGTACGCGGCCGCTTCGCTGGCCGGTCTTTTCTGGCTGGGCCTCCTGTACGTCGTCATCGTGCGTCCCCAGGTCTCCGGCGACACGAGCGCTCTGGTGACCGGTGCACATGCCGTGCGCGACTGCATCGAGAACGGGCACATCGGCGACTGTCCCCAGGCGCAGCATTTCGCGCTCCTCCAATACCTCCCGGCGTTCGTTCTTGACATGATCGGGCTCTCGGTGGACCACGCCATGCGTGCCCTGGCCGTGCTCAGCCTGATCGCCTATGCGGGCATGACCCTCCTCATCGTCGTGGCGTTGAACCGCCTCGTGCCCCGTGGCGGCTGGGCGCTGGGGCTGCTTCTGATGCTGAGCGGGCCTTTCATCTGGTACTCCACGGCCTCCTTTGGCGAGGCCCTCGCCGCATGGGCGGTTACCGCGTTCGTCGTGGCACTGCTGCTTCGCTGGCCAGCATGGGCCGTCGTCATCCTGGGTCTCCTGGCCGCCATCTCAAAGGAGACCTCCCCGCCCCTCCTTCTGTTACTGGTGCTCGCGTGTTACCTCCTGCGCGCTGGCACGTTTCGTCGACGCGACCTGCTCACGTGGGGCCTGCCAGTAGGGTTGGGCCTTTTGGGCGGCGCGACGGCCAACGCCCTGTTCAACCAGATCCGCTTCGGCGCGTTCAGCAATCCCGTGTTGCTGCAGCCAGCCTTCCGCACGCCCGGCAATCGGCTGAAGGCGGAGTTCTTCACAGGCCTGTGGCTGTCTCCGAACGCAGGATTCATCGCCCTATGGCCGGTCCTCGTTGGGCTCATCGTGTTCGCGGCCGTGTGGGCAGTGCGCGCCATCAGGAGGAATCGCCGCGGATCGGTTGCCGTGCTCACGGTGCTCCTGGTGCTGGCCCTGTCAACCGCGGGATTGGCCACATGGGCGTTTCCGTTCGGCTGGGTCGCATGGGGCCCACGCCTGTCGCTGCCGATCATCCCCGCTGCCGCGCTCATCCTGCTGGTGGCCGTGGGCTCAGCACTCGTGCGACACCTGCAGCGTGCGTGGGTGGCGGTGCTGGTCGGTGCCCTCGCCGCGTGGGGGCTGCTGGTGAACGTTGGCGCCACCGTGGCCGCCGGGAAGGTGCTCGCGCAGACCTTCTTCGTGCCCGTCGGTGCGTGCGCCCAGGACACCGTGATCCAGTCGAATCCGACGGGGTACTTTCAGTGCATGATCCAGCTGACATGGCAACCGACGCGAACGGTGCTGGTTGCCCTGTCAGAGGCTTGGGGCGGGTGGGGAATCGTGCTGTCATCGGCCGGAGTGCTGGCCGTGTCGGGGTGTCTGCTCGCCATTTGGCGGCACGGCGATTCCCCACCGGCGAAGTCGGTTGCCTAGGGTCGACGCAGTCCGCTCACACGCGTTGACGCGAGGCCCGAGGTGGGAGCCATTACCGCGCGCCAGCCAAGCCTGTGTCGAGAATGCTCAGTTGGTCCAGTTGCAGGTAGAGCTCACGCGGGTCGGTGGGTGGCGCGTTGTTCAGCCCGTTTGTCGCCAGGGTGATCGTCGTGCGCCCCGGCTTAACTGGGACGACGAGGTCGACCGGCGCCTGCCCGTTGCCCAAGAGCAGGGTCCGTGCCACCTTGCCATCCTCGGTCACAACAACCCGTGCGCCCGAAGTGCCGCGCAGTACTGATGTGATGCGGACCCGGGCGACGGCGTGCCCGGGATTCGTCAGGGTCAGCGTCGCCCGGCGAGCCGCCCATCGCCAATGGTGCCGGGCATCCCCCTCCTCTTGATAGAAGCCCTCCCCATACGCCACCATCGTCGGCTCAATGAGGGCATGGGCTATTGCGGCAAGTTGCGCCTTCGTGCGCGTGGCGCGGAGTCGGCGACCCAGGGGCTGCAGGTCGTAGAAGACCCGCCGCCCCCCCTCGGAGATGAATGATGAAGCGGACGGGCCGAGAACGCGATGGATGCTCGCCTCGATCCCAGCGCCATGGTCCGGGTATGCGTTGCGGTCTACCCAGAGACCCGCGAACCCCGCTGTAGCGGCCGCGGGAAGCAGCCGACGGATTGGCAGGCCGGCGGCCTGGGTCGTCCAGTCCTCTGGGCGCCCCTTGACGGCCCCGTAGCTCCAGCGCAGCCCCTGAGAGTGGGCGTACCCGGCCAAGTGGTCGTAGTCCCCCATCGTCCCCACGGGGCCGGCCTCGGGGAACGGGTGCAGGGGAAGCTGCAGAATCTCTGAGCCCTTGGGGACGGTCTGTTCGATCTGTTGCACGAAGTTGGCGTCGATCTGCCACGCCGCTGCGTTCGCCGTGTAGGCGGGGATGAAGAATGGCGAGGTCTGGTCGAGCACGCCGACAACGGCCACGGCCGCCAGGAGCGCCGCGCCGCCTGCCACGCCGTACCGCCGCTTCGCCCATCGCCGTCGGCACCAGTCGAGTGCAAGGGCCAGGAGGATGACGCAGAAGAATGCGAGGAATGGCGTCAGGCGCCCCCACGCCCTGATCTGCGGTGAGATGAGATACGCGATGATGCTCGAGATCCCGCCGAACGTGCCGAGCAGGAATACGAGGAACGCGCCCACCGCCGCGGCGCCGACCAGCGGATTGCTGATCTTGCGGCTGCCCGTGAGGGCCCACACGCACAGAGCGACGAGCACGCTCACGAACGTGGCGGCCAACAGGAATCCCAACTGGTTGCCGTTCTCGCCGAAGGCCATCGTCTTGCTCACCCAGTTCTGCCGTAGTTCGGCCAGTGGCGCGAGGCGGTGTGCATCCACCGGCAGCAGCAACTGCGTCAGTGAGAATGAGTAGGCTTCGCTCTCCTGGGGATTCCGCACTGCAGCCACGGTGTTGGCGCCGTGCATGGCCCGATAGATGAGTCCCGGCGAGAGATTCACGAGCAACACCACGCCGACCCCTGCGAATCCCCCTGCGGCGGGAATCAGTGCACGCCAACTGCGAACGGTCGCGGTGCGTACGACAGCACTCAGGACCAGCAGCACCATGGTGAACACGGCGTAGTAGAGGGTTGACCCGCCCACCAGCACGCAGGCCACCACCACGCCAGCATTGCCCCAGGCGCACCACCCCCGCATGCCCGTGCTGCCACGTTTCCGTTTCATGAACGGCGTGCCGAGAAGGGCGCGCAGGATGAGCCAGCACCCCGCCGGGACGGCGAAGTAGTTGCTCAGCATCAGGTGGCCCTCGCCGTGCGCGAAGTGGTACGGCAGGATCGCGAACAGCACGCTGCCCACGAGGGCCGCGGGCCGGGAGATGCGGAAGTACCGCAGCACGATGAATGCCGACCCACCGACGAGCGGGAATCCGAGCAGGAAGTACGCGTTCAGCAGAAGTCCGGGATCGCGGATACCGAGGCTCAGCACCTTGATGATGCCCCACTGCAGGTTGTCGGCTCCAAAGCCGGCGAAGTCGAAGAGGTCCTGCCCGTGCGGGGCGGCCAGGGAAGGGTTGGTCAGGTACCAGCCGTTCTCGATCATGTCCTTGATTGATGTCAGCGCCATAAGCCCATCGCCACCCGGTGCGAATGGCACCCGGAGGGGTGCGTCCCACAGCTGCATCGCCCAGGCGACAACCATCAGCGACAGGAGCATGGTCGCAACCAGCCATGTGCCCTCCTGCAGCCAGGGCCGCGAGGTCCACAGGTGCTTCACGCGTCCGCCAGGCCCGGCCACGGGCGACCTCGGTGGGCTGGCTGCCTGCGCCGGCGCTGGGGCGTTGGAGGAGTCCACGGTTCGGCCAGAATAACGCCCGGTTTCGCGAACCGGGCGCGAGTAGGCGATGTTGGCCTGCCAGAGGTCATCCCATTCCCGTGACAGCGGATATGCTCAGCAGGTGACGAGCGACGCAGATTCCCCGCAGGTGCGCGCGGATGCCCTAAGGAGCCAGATCCGCGGTTTGGTCCGTGAGTACCACGCCACCGCGTTTCCGGCAGCCGCATTCGAGGCGGGTTCATCGCCTGTTCCCATATCCGGCCGGGTATTCGACGATGATGACATGACGTCGCTCGTCGACAGTTCCCTCGACTTCTGGCTCACCACTGGGCGCTTCGCCCATGAGTTCGAGCGCGACTTCGCCCGGCGCATGGGCTTGCGTCACTGCGTGCTGGTCAACTCGGGATCGTCGGCCAACCTGGTTGCATTCTCGGCCCTGACCTCACCGAAGTTGGGCGACCGACGCATCCTGCCCGGCGATGAGGTGATCACCACGGCGACGGGGTTCCCCACCACGGTGAACCCCGCCATCCAGTACGGGGCCGTGCCGGTGTTCCTGGATGTCGATGTGCCGACATACAACATCGACGTCTCGGGCCTGGAAGAGGCGTTGTCCAGCCGCACCAAGGCCGTGATGGTGGCCCACACCCTGGGTAACCCCTTCGACCTGGCCACCGTCAAGGACTTCTGCGACCGGCACGGCCTGTGGTTGATCGAGGATTGTTGCGACGCCGTGGGGTCGACCTACGACGGACAGCCGGTGGGCACGTTCGGCGATCTCGCCACGGTCAGCTTCTACCCCGCGCACCACATCACCATGGGCGAGGGCGGGGCGGTGCTGTGCAACGAGGGGCGTATCAAGATCCTCGCGGAGTCATTCCGCGACTGGGGCCGTGATTGCTGGTGCGAGCCCGGAAAGGACAACACCTGCGGCAAGCGCTTCGACCAGCAGTTCGGCAGCCTGCCCGCCGGCTACGACCACAAGTACGTGTACTCGCACATCGGGTACAACCTGAAGGTGACGGACATGCAGGCGGCAGTTGGGGTGGCGCAACTGCGCAAGCTGGACTCGTTCATCGAGGCCCGCCGGCGCAACTTCGCCAGGCTTTACGATGGGTTCCGCGATCTCGAAGATCACTTCCTGCTGCCCGAGGCCACACCGAACAGCGACCCCAGCTGGTTTGGGTTCCCCATTGCCGTGAAGAGGGACAGCCCCCTCCAGCGCAATGACATCGTTCGCGCGCTCAACGACCGGGGAATCGGAACGCGGCTTGTCTTCGCTGGGAATCTGCTTCGGCAGCCCGCGTACACGGACATCACTCATCGCATCGTCGGCGACCTCCGCAACGCCGACTTCGTCATGGAGAATGCCTTTTGGCTCGGCGTCTACCCGGGCCTGTCGGACGCGCACATCGACTACGCGTTGGATGCTGTTCACGACATCGCGACCAACCCGGGCTAGAGGCCCGAGAGGGGTCGTTCTGGTGATGCAACCCGGGTGGGGCCGTTTCTTGCCGTGAATGTTCAGGACTGGTCGGGCTGCTGTGCCTATCGAAGCGCCGTGCCACAGGCCTTCTGCGAAGAGAGGTACCGCGGCGCTGTCCGCTCCCGGGGTCTGTCGCGGCACACAGGAGAAGCCCCAGCGTCGCCATTGGGGCGCCCGGTACACTCCACGTCGTGAAAGCCATCATTCTCGCCGGGGGCGTCGGCTCGCGGCTCAGCGAAGAGACATCGGTACGCCCCAAGCCAATGGTGGAGATCGGCGGCATGCCGATCGTCTGGCACCTCATGAAGCACCTGTCGGTGCATGGCATCAACGATTTCGTGCTGTGCCTGGGCTACAAGGGCGACGTCATCAAGGAGTGGTTCACCAACTACTTCCTGAGGATGAGCGATGTCACCCTGGACCTTCGCAACCAGACGATGGAGGTCCACGCCTCGCGGGCCGAGCCGTGGCGGGTGACCCTGCTCGACACCGGCGAGACCTCGATGACCGGCGGCCGGCTGAAGCGGGCCCTCGCGCACATCGGCCACGACGAGACCGTGCTCCTCACCTACGGAGACGGCCTGTCGGACATCGACGTCACCGCACTCAGGGCATTCCATGCGGAGCAGGGCACCCTCGCCACGGTCACGGCGGTGCAGCCTCCCGGTCGCTGGGGCGCCCTTGATGTCATCGGCGACCGGGTCACACACTTCCGCGAGAAGCCCAAGGGCGATGGTGTGTGGACCAACGGGGGCTTCTTCCTTCTCGAACCCGGCGTCGCGGACTACATCGCCGATGACACCATCGTGTGGGAGGAGGGCCCGCTGCGCACACTTGCCGGCGAAGGACGGTTGTCGTCCTTCATGCACGAGGGCCACTGGCAGGTGATGGACACACTGAAGGACAAGATGGAACTTCAGGCGGCGTGGGAGAGTGGCCATCGCCCGTGGGTGACGTGGGAGTAGACGCCGCGTTCTGGAGCGGACGGCGGGTGCTGATCACGGGTAACACCGGGTTCAAGGGCTCGTGGCTCACTCTCTGGCTGCTGCAGATGGGGGCGCGGGTGACGGGGCTCGCCCCCGGCCCCCCAACCGAGCCGTCGCTGTACGACCTGGCGGGCCTTGCTGGGGACGTTCCCCAGGATGTCCTCGACATCCGTGACGCCCAGGGTGTCGCACGCGCGGTGCGCACGCGCCGCCCGGAGATCGTCATCCACATGGCCGCCCAGCCGATGGTTCGCCGGTCGTTCCGTGAGCCTCGCGAGACCTACGAGGTCAACGTGATGGGCACCGTCAACATCCTCGAGGCCGTGCGCGAAGAGGGTGGGTCCACTGCGGTGGTGCTCAACGTCACCTCGGACAAGTGCTACGAGAATCGCGAATGGGAGTGGGGTTACCGGGAGGATGAGCCCATGGGTGGCTTTGATCCCTATTCCAACTCCAAGGGGTGCGCCGAGCTGGTCAGCGCCGCGTATCGGTCGTCGTTCTTCGGGGAGCCCGGATCCCCGCGTCTCGCCACGGGGCGTGCGGGAAACGTGATCGGTGGCGGCGACTGGGGTGAGGACCGCCTCATCCCCGACATCATGCGGGGTGCGCTCGCGGGCGACGCAATCGAGATCCGTCGCCCCGACGCCATTCGCCCATGGCAGCACGTGCTCAATCCCCTGTCGGGGTACCTGATGCTTGTGCAGGCGCTGTGGGATGACCCCTCGTTCGCCACGGCGTTCAACTTCGGCCCGCTCGATTCCGACGCCCGCCCGGTGCGGGCCATCGTCGATCAGCTGTCCGAGCGCTGGCCGGACCCGCTCGCATGGAAGGTGGATTCCGGGCCTCACCCGCACGAGGCCACGTGGCTCAAGCTCGACTCCAGCCGTGCTCGTGCCCGGCTCGGCTGGCAGCCCACGTGGGGCCTTGAAGCGGCGCTTGAGTCAATCGCCGCCTGGTATCTGGCGCTGCGCGCCGGCGACGACATTCGCGATGTCACCCTGGCGCAGATCGCGGCGTTCTCGGCAGGGCAGGCGTGATGGCGCGGGGCCTCGTGGTGGGTGCATCGGGTGCGATCGGGCAGGCGATTGCCGACACGCTCGCCGCGGCAGGGATGGATGTGGTGCGCACCAGCCGCGGGGGTGGTGCGGGAACGGAGCCCCTCGACCCCCTGGCCGCGCCCGGCACCCTGGCGGCCATCGCGGCCCGCGGCCCCTACGACGCCATCGTGTGGGCCCAGGGCGCCAACCGCAACGACTCGGCGGCGGACGCCGATGCAACCGAGTTCCGCGAGACGATGGACGCCAATGTCACGTTCGTGGTGGCCTCGATGAGCGGCCTGCTGCAGGCAGGCGCCGTGAATGACGGCGCCCGCATGGTGGTGATCAGCTCGATCTGGCAGACCCTCGCGCGGCAGGGCAAGTTCTCGTACACGGTGTCGAAGGCCGCGGTGGGGGGCCTCGTGCGGGCGGCCTCGGTCGATCTGGCCCCGCGGGGAATCCTCATCAACGCCGTGCTGCCCTCGGTGACCGACACGCCCATGACCCGCGCCATGCTGAGCGACGAGCAGATCGCGCACGTCACCGGCCAGACGGGCTTCGGGCGGCTCACCACCACCCACGACGTGGCCGCGCTGGTGGCGTCGCTGTGCACCGAGGCCAACTCGGGTGTCACGGGCCAGTCCATCGCCGTCGATCTGGGCTTCAGCCATGCACGCATCCTCTGAGATCGTGATCAGCGCGAGTGCCGGCTCGTATCCCGTGCGCATCGGAGCGGGGTCGTTCGGCGGCCTGCTGGACAGCAGGCCCGGCGACTCCGTCATCGCGGACGCCTTCTTCAGCGGCGCTCTTAGCGAGGATCATCACCGCACGCTGTTTCTCGAGGCCAGCGAGGGCAACAAGACCCTGGGCAGCGCGGAGACGCTCATCGCGGCGCTCCGCGACCTGGGTGTTGGGCGTGGGGACCACCTCATCGCCGTCGGCGGTGGAATCGTGCAGGACGTCGCCACCCTGGTGGCCTCGCTGTACATGCGCGGCCTCTCCTGGACCTACGTGCCCACCACCTTGCTGGCCATGGCCGACTCGTGCATTGGGGGCAAGAGCTCCCTCAACGTGGGCCCGTACAAGAACCTGGCCGGCAACTTCCATCCGCCGGAACTCGTGATCATCGACCCGACCTTCATCTCCACGCTGTCGCGGGAGGATCGTGTGGGAGGGCTGTGTGAGGCGATGAAGATCTCCTTCTGCAGAGGCCCGCAGGCGTTCTCGACCTACCTCGATCTGGTGGCGCGGTTCACTGGCGACGAGGACGGCGCAGCGGCACTGCTCGCCCACGTGCTCGACTGCAAGCGATGGTTCATCGAGGTCGATGAGTTCGACATGGCCGAGCGGCGGCAGTTGAACTTCGGTCACACGTTCGGGCATGCCCTGGAGGCCGCGACGGGCTTTCGGGTGAGCCATGGGGTTGCCGTGGGAATCGGTGTCATCGCTGCCGAGCGCCTGTCCGTCGCCCTGGACGGCGATGCCGCCGGCAACGCCGATCTGCGCGCCCATGCGGTGGCCCTGGTCAGGTCGGTTCCCGATCTTGGGTCGCGCCTCGCGGTGGTCGACGACGACCTCTTCTTCCGCGCGTTCCTCATGGACAAGAAGCACGGATCGGATGGCCTGCATGTCATCGTTCCCGCCACGGGTGGGGGCACCGAGGAGCGCGTCCTTGCGCCGGGCGACGCGAGCACGCACATGATTCGCCGCGCCCTGGGTGCCGCGATCGAGGAGGTCACGGCATGAAGTACGCAGACGTGATGGTGGGGTGGCTGCGCGAGATGGGCTACACGCACTGCTTCTTCGTGGCCGGCGGCAACTCGATGCACCTGCTGAACGCCGTGCGATCGCAGATGACCTGCATCCCGGTGGTGCACGAGGTCGCGGCCGGTATCGCCACGGAATACTTCAACGAGGCCTCATCCGACGAGCGCGCCTTCGTGGTGGTCACCGCGGGCCCCGGGCTCACGAACCTGGTCACGGCTCTGGCCGGTGCGTACCTCGAAAGCCGCGAGCTCCTGGTGCTGGGCGGCCAGGTGAAGACCTCCGACCTGGCCGACGATGGCCTGCGCCAGCGCGGCATCCAGGAGGTACCCGGGCAGGCCGTCGCGGCGCCGCTGTGCGTCACCAGCCAGAAGATCACCACTCCGATCTCGCGTAGTCAGTTCACGGCCCTGGTGGAGAGCGGCAGGCAGGGGCGCCCCGGCCCCGTGTTCCTGGAGATCTGCCTCGACACCCAGGGTGCGCCGGTTGACCCCGCAGAGCTCGAGGCCCCGGACCCGGCTGCGACCGCACCCGTGCGGGTGACGGAACCACCGATGCCGCCCGAGGCCGCGGCGCAGGAGATCGCCGCCGCGATGCGTCAGGCACAGAGGCCCATCTGGCTTCTGGGCGGCGGGCTGTCGCGGCGCACGGTGGCGCAGTGCCTGCCTGCCCTCAGGGAACTGGGCATCCCGCTCATGACCACCTGGAACGCCATGGACCGCCTTGGCGTGGATGAACCGACATACGTGGGACGGCCCAACACCTGGGGCCAGCGTGCGGCCAACGTGCTGCTGGCGCAGGCGGATCTTGTGGTGGCGCTCGGTTCGCGCCTGGGGCTCCAGCAGACGGGTTTCAACTGGCAGGAGTTCGCACCCTCGGGTCGCGTGGCCCAGGTGGAGATCGACATGGCGGAGCTGCGCAAGGGGCATCCGGTGGTGGACATGCCGCTGCATGCCGACGCCAACGAGACCCTCACGCACCTGTGCGCCCTGCCCCTTGGCGACTTCGCATCGTGGCTCGCCTTCTGTCGTGACGTCACCCAGACCCTGCCCGTGGACGACCCCGCCAACGAGACCGCCAACGGCTACCTGTCGCCGTTTCGCTTCGCCCAGGACCTGGGCGGGAAGTGCGACGCCGCCGATGTAGTCATCCCCTGCTCCAGCGGCGGTGCCTTCACGGTGATGATGCAGGCATTTCCACAGAAGCTCGGTCAGACGATCGTTACCGACAAGGGCCTGGCGAGCATGGGCTATGGGCTCTCGGGCGCAATCGGGGCGGCCTTGGCGCACCCGGGGCAGCGCACCATCCTGGTCGAAGGAGATGGTGGCTTTGCCCAGAATCTGCAGGAGCTGGCGACCGTGCGCGTGAACGATCTTCCCCTGAAGATCTTCCTGTTCGCAAACGATGGCTACGCTTCCATCCGGATGACCCAGCGCAATTACTTCGAGGGCACGTACCTGGGCTGCGATTCGGGGTCCGGGCTTGGCCAGCCGGATTGGCCGCTTCTCTTTCGGGCGTTCGGCATCCCCAGCCTCGAGTTGTCGGCCGACTGGGTCGGCAACGATCAGTTCAACGAGTTGTGGGAGAGCGCGTCGCCCGCTGCCTTCATCGTTCCGGTGGATCCCGAGCAGACGTACTTCCCCAAGATCAGCAGTCGCGTGCGCGCAGACGGCGGCATGGAGTCGAACCCCTTGCACATGATGAGCCCGGACCTGCCGCCGGATGTGGCAGAGCACGTATTCACCTATCTCGAGGGCGCCTGGCGCCCCGAAGGAGAGCCCGCTTGAACAAGACCGAGCGCGAGATGATCGACATCCTGAAGAGGGGTCGTGACAACTACGGGTACGTGGGCGTGAAGGCCGAGTTCGAGGCCGAGGGCACCCGCATGGATGAGTTGCTGCGCCTGGTGGAGATCGCTCACCGCGCCGACCTGAAGTTGGCGGTCAAGATCGGCGGGTGCGAGGCTGTTCGCGACCTCCTGGAGTCGAAGCAGGTGGGAGTGCAGTACATCATCGCCCCCATGGTCGAGACCGAGTACTCGCTGTCCAAGTACGTGCTCGCGAAGGACAAGTCGTACAGCCCGGCTGAGGCCGAGGACACCGAGTTCCTCTTCAACATGGAGACCATCACGGGTTTCAATAACCGGGATGCCATCGCCGATGAGGCCTCCCGTGGGGGTATCGCCGGCATCGTGTTCGGCCGGGTCGACTTCGTCGGGTCGCTGGGCAAGGACCGCGACAGCATCAACAACGCGGAGATCACGGACTACGTGGTCACGACGGCGGGTCTGTGCAAGGAGCGTGGGCTGGAGATCGTGGTTGGCGGCGGCGTGTCGGCAGACTCCCTGGACTGCCTGAAGGAGATCCGCGCGGTGCACCTGACCCGTTTCGAAACTCGCAAGGTGTTGTTCGGCGCCGACGCCCTGGACCAGGCCGACATGGCCGATGGCCTGCTGAACGCCGTGCACTTCGAGCTCCTGTGGCTTCAGAACAAGCGCGACTACTACGGCGCCATCCACACCGAGGACGACAAGCGCATACAGATGCTCGAGTCCCGGTGGGGCGTGCTGAAGGACGGCTTCAAGTAGGCCTTGCCGAGTCGATCCGGGCCTCCGGTCTGCGGTTCGCCGTAACCGGGGCCACGGGCTGGCTCGGGCGCGCGGCGGCCGAGGTGCTGGCGCGCGCGCTGGCACCCACGGGAGAGATGGATCGGCTGCTCCTGTTCGCCTCGCGTGAGCGCGATATCAAGTTGGATGCGGGCCCGGTCATGCGCGTGCACCCGCTGCGGGACCTCTCGGAGCACCCGGTGGATGTGCTTCTGCACTACGCGTATGTCACCCGGGAGCACGCCGACGAGCGGGGCGTGCCGGACTACGTGTTGGCCAACCTCACAATCACGGCAGAGGTGCTCACGGCGATCACGGCGCACTCGCTCGCGTTCGTCGCGTATGCCTCGTCGGGCGCGGCCAGCCTCGCCGCGAGCCGCCCCCTGGATGTGAGATCCGACCCCTATGGGGCGATGAAGGTGATGGATGAACTGGTCATGCGTCGGGCCGCTGCGAATGCCGGAGCGCGATCCCTGGTGGTGCGGGTGTACAACGTGGCGGGCCCGTGGATGCGGAAGTCCCGGGCATTTGCCCTCGGGGACCTTCTTCATCAGGCGGCCGCTGGCGAGCAGTTGACGATTCGGGCCAGTCGCCCGGTTGTGCGCTCGTTCGTGGACGTACAGGACATCGCGAGTGTGGCCATTGCGACCGCCCTGGATTCCGAGACCGGCAGCGACATCGTGGTGGAGACGGCGGGTGATGAGGTGATCGAGGTCGGGGATCTGGCCGAGAGGATCCTCGCCGTGTTGGGCAGGCCGCGCCAGGACATCGTGCGGGCGTGGGACCCCACGGCACTCCCGGATTCCTATCTGGGCGATGGCCGCGCGTTCCACGCCCTGGCCGCGCGTGCGGGGGTGGTGCTGCGACCGCTCGACGAGCAGATCGCCCGAACGGCACGGGGCCTGGGCATGACCGTGGACCTTGGGGAGACCCATCTTCCTGATCGCCCCTGATCGTGCACCCACGCATCGGGGTGGCGTGTGGGTTCTCGACTCGGGCGCGGCATACTCAGGTGGCCCGCGGCGGCGGCGTGTCCCGTCGCCGCGCCACATGGCCACCCTGGTGGCGTCATCACGGGCTGGCAGGTGGATCTTTGCCGAACGGCGAAACCTGTCCGGGCACCCGGGTCCTGCACCATACGAGGGGTCGTCATCGCAATGAGCAAGCGTCTTATCTCCATCGTCGTCCCCGCCTACAACGAGCGGGACAACATCGACGAATTGGGGCGACGCCTTGCCGCCGTGTTCGATGCTGAGGCCGCCTATGACTGGGAGGTGATCCTGGTCGAGAACGGATCCCTGGATGACACCTTTGAGAAGGCCGTCTCCCTGCACCAGCGCGACCCGCGGTTCAAGGTGCTGCAGCTCTCCCGCAACTTCCGGATGGATGGGGGCCTTACGGCAGGTCTGAACCACGCCACGGGCGACGCCGCCATCGTGATGGCGGGCGACCTGCAGGACCCCCCCGAGGTCATCCCCGCGTTCCTGCGGAAGTGGGAGGAGGGCTACGAGATCGTGTACCAGATCGTCACCGAGCGAGAGGGCACCGGCCCCATCCGGCGCATGAACTCGCAGCTCTTCTACGTCGTGGCCAACCGGCTGACTGCGGGCCGCATACCGCGAAACGTGAGCGACTTCCGCCTGGTGGATCGCAAGGCCTACGAGGCCGTCAACACCATGCAGGAGCGCAATCGGTTCGTGCGTGGGCTGTTCGCGTGGGTGGGCTTCCGCTCCACGGGGGTCCGTGCTGCCCGCGCGCCGCGCGAGGCGGGGGTCTCCGGAGCCCACACGCTGAAGGTGATCGACCTGGCGATGAAGGGCATCTTCGCCCACTCGTACGTGCCTCTCAAGTTCATCTTCGTGTTCGGCCTCGTCATGTCCGCGCTGTCCTTCCTCTCCCTGGTCGTGCTCGCCATCGCGTTCGTCGTGTTCGGAGTTCCCTTCGCGGGGTTCGGCACGATCATCTCGGTGATCGTGCTGATGTTCGGGTTCCTCTTCACCATGCTCGGGCTGGTGGCCGAATACGTGGGCCTCATCTATGAAGAGGTGAAGCAGCGCCCCAACTTCGTGGTGCGCAGCGAAGTCGGCTTTGACGTCGAGGACGGCGGCTCAGAGGGCTGAAGACCTCGATGAATACGACGAAGCAGGGTGTGCGATACCTGATCGTCGGCATCTGGAACACGATCTTCGGCTACGGCCTGTTCGCCGTACTCGAGGTGAGTCTCGGCAATCGCATTCCGTACATACTTCTGCTGGCGGTGGCGCAAGTGGTCGCCACCATCAATGCGTTCTTCTGTTACCGGTGGCTCGTGTTCAAGGTGTCGGGCTACTTCTGGCGCGACCTCTGGCGGTTCTCGCTCGTCTACGCAGGGGCCTTCGCGGTCAACCTGGTGGCGTTGCCGTTCCTCGTGGAGGTCTTCGGGATGAACGTGCTCGTGGCCCAGGCCCTGGTGGTGGGCGGCACGATCGTGGCGTCGTTCCTGCTGCACCGGAACTTCTCGTTCGGGCGGCCCGGTCCACGCCAGAGCTGAGCCTTTGCTTGGTGACGCGCGTGGTGGGCCACTCCCGGCTCAGCATTTCCATTTTCGCGAGCGATCGTCCGTCTCCGCCCGTTCCTACATGGCACTGAACGCGTTGCTGAACACCGTGCTTAAGGCCCCCGAGACCCTCTCCGCATCGAAAGCGCTTGCTCGGACGCGGCCCAAAGCGGACAGCGATCGGGCGAGGTCGGGATCTTGCAGCACGGCCGCGACAGCCTCGGCAATCAGTTCTGTACTGGCATCGGTCGGCAGTAGTAGACCGGCGCCGCTGAGCGTCTCCCCGACCGCACCGACGTCGACTGCCACGATTGGGGTGCCCGCGCGCATGGCCTCGACAAGGGGCATGCAGAATCCTTCGTGATGTGAGGTGACGACGAGGGCGCCAACTCTGGTGTACAGGTGGTCGCGGCGGTCGTCTGCGAGCGAGCCGGTCAACTCGGCCTGCGCACCCGTAACCACGATGAGGCGCCGAAGGCCCGCCGCATAGCCCTCCCAACCGTCGTCCGACCCGACGATCTGCAGGCGAGCGTCGATTCGATGGAGTTGATTAAGGATGGCCGTCGCCTTTACGGCCCGGTCCAGGCCCTTGGAGGGCGCGATTCGACCGATCGCCATGAGATCGGGCGTGCGGGTGCCATCGGCATCGTGAATGACACCTGGCATGAGAGGCGGAATCACCTCGCCTCCGTCAAAACCGGCCGCTCTGAGCTCCGCGATGTTATGGGCGGAGTCGCCGATCACGTGTGTCCAGCCGCTCGCCATCTCCGGAAGGCGATCCCGACCGGCTTGGCACAACTCGCGCACAAGGCCATCGGGCAGGAGTTCTGGCGGCGTCGTGTTGTGGTGGACGAGCACGCGCGGGCCGCTTCCGCTCCGCAGGAGCTGTTCGATGCCGTCCGACCATACGCCGAAGTGGACCAACCAACCCGCGGGTGACGGCAGGGACAGCGCCTCGTCCATGTCGATCGCCCCATGATGGAAGAACGGATGGACACCGTCGGCAACGAGGATGGCGTTGAAGCCCAGATCCTCGAGGATGGCGGCATGCCTGATGACCTGTCCGGACACCGCGTCGCGCGGTGCGAGTGTGGCTGTGTAGACGAAGACCGCGGGGCGAGTCATCGGGTTCCGATCACCGCGATGTCCTGCGGGCCAAACAGCACTTTGTCGATTACATCGAGTGCCGCATTCACTTGTTCAGCAGTCTCGGAGGATGCGTTCACGCGTGGCACACGATGCTCCGCCGGTACGGGTGCCAACAGTTCGATCTCCGTTCTGGCGAAGCCCTCGCTCTCCATCATGAAGGCCAGCGTGTCGGGGTGTAGGGGGCGCACATGAGTGGGATCGCACAGGAAGTTGATTGACCCTGCCACCAGCGATAGGGGATTCGGCGTCTCGAGAAGAAGCACGCCCTCGGGACGTAGAGCACGTCGCGACATCCGTATGAGGCGTATCTGGTCGTTGAGCGAGAGGTGCTCGATCACGTGAAATGACGTGATCGCGCCAAGCGATTCGGGTTCGCACGCATCGAGGGCGACGAACAGGTCGCCATGCTCAACAGCGACGCCGCGGACTCTCGCAGCCTCCGCCATGTGTGCGTCGGAGTCCACGCCCCACGCTTCCGTGCCGTTGTCCTTCAGCAATCGAAGCAGTTCCCCTCGGCCACACCCCAGGTCGAGGACGGGCCCCTGCCCGGTCAGGCGGGGGAGGTGGTGTCGCAACCGTTCAGTTACCTGCTCCTCGGGGCCTCGGAAGCGATCCTCAAACCCCAAGTAGTCGAACTGCTGTGCCGTTCCGATTGGAGGCGAGCCCGCTCCATTCGGGTGGATGGGCACCACGGGCGAATGCTCCTTTGCCCGCTGCACGGATCTGTCCACTTCAAGTGCTCGCAGTCGCACTCCCATGTCGGCTATGGCCCCTTGCACCTCGGCCATGGCCTCCGTTGTGGCCATGCGAAACTGGCTTGCTTCGTCTGCGAGTTCCCCGATCGCACCGGCCAAGTACCCGATGTCTCGACTGAAGATCCCGACGCTGTTCTCGCGGGCACACTGCTCTGCGTGCATCGAGAGCCGAAGCCATGCGACGGCGTCTCGCAGCCGGTCCTCCACCTCGCGATCGAGTGCATTCCTCTGGCCAAGCCCGGGCTGCGTGAAGCGCGCGGCCGCAGCGCGTGCTCGGGAAGCACGACCCCCGGTGGACCGGGCCCGCGGCGGAGTGGCCCGGGGCGTCTGCAGATAGAAGTCGACGGGTGTGCCTGCATCGAGGAGTACGTCGTGTCCGATTTCGACCTCGGCATCGAGCCAGTCGAGGTCGGCGTAGTCGCTTGCAGCACGGCGTTCCACGACGCGGCGTTCCAGGCCAGCGATGATTCCATCGATGTCGAGACTCACGCTGCCTCCCCCGCCACTGAACGCACCAGACGCTCCAGCCGATCAACCACGGCAGCGGTCCTGTATCGCCCGATTGTGTACAGGCGCCCGCGCTCTCCCAGTTCGGCGCCTAAGTGTGGATCTGTGGCAAGCATCATCACGGCGTCAGCGTACCCGGCGGCGTCGTCGAACCACAGGCCGCCATTCGCGCGTCGTGCCTGGCCCACCAGCACTTCTGACCTCGACGACACGATGACAGGGCGTGCGTGCGACCACGCCTCGAGGACGCTGATGGACAGGCTCTCATACGGTGATGGCAGCACGGAGCACACGGCCCCCTGGATGAGCGCCGCCTTCTCGGCCTCGCTCACAAAGCCCAGATGGCGAAGCCACGGGGTCTCCGGAACATTCATCGCCGAGCGGCCCGCCAGGACCAGAATGGGCGCATCGGGTTGCCGATGCATCAGGGCTCGGTGGTGCGCGAGCAGGTCGGAGCTGCCCTTCGATGGGTCGATTCGGCCCACGTACAGCACGTAGGGCCGGTCCGGCACCAGGTCTCGCTCCGGGGTCTCGTCGCCCGGGGGGTCGATGCCGATGCCCAGCAGCGAACGATGCCTGCCGCAGTGCCCGAACAGGCGGCCGGAAAATTCGCGCTCCTCGGGCGTGAGGAACCCGATCCCTCGCGCCAGATGGAACGTGCGGTGCATGATCGACAAGTACGCCGGGCCCTCATCGTGAAGTGCGGGGATGAGGATCGAACGATCGGCGACGATCGGCAGGCCCTGCGCCGTGGTGGCGTAGAGGTATGGGATGAACAGCACGGCGTCGTAGTGGTCGCCATGCCCGGCCAGGTGATCGAGCAGGTCCGGGCTGACCGGTCCCTGGTCCAGCATCCACCGCTCTTCGAGTTCTGTGCTGATGGGCTCACCCGAGGACAGCACGTGCGCCGTCAGGCGGTTGAACGCCTGCACGTCGCGCTGCACCGGCACCGGGAAGCGCAGCACCTGCACGCCGGCGTCGTCAGAGGCCCCGGCAGGGTAATGGGCAGCCCAGGTCATGTAGTCGAGGGCCGTGGTGGTGAGCACCGTCACCTCGTGGTGTTCCGAGAGCTCCTGTGCGAACCACCGCGCGAGCCCCTCGGCACCTCCGCCGATCTCGGGGCCGAACCGGGGTACCACCAGCGCCACCCTCATCCGGGGCCTCCTGATGCCACCAGCACGATGGCCTCGCGTAGGCGCTCGGCAGCCTGTTCACGGGTCGGCAGCGTGGTGCTGGCGGCCCGACCGCGTGCCGACAGCGCGGACACCAGGGCGGCATTCTGCCGCACGAACGTGGTGGCCTCGATGGCATCGAGCGGACTCTCGGCCTGCAGCACGCCTCCCGCACGCAGGAGGGGGTGGCGCATGGTTCCGGGCAGGGCGACAACCGCGCGCCCTTCCGCCCAGGCGACGACTGCCCGTGCCACCGGTACTGATCCGGTGCCCCGGATCCATGTCACCCCCGGGCCGTCGTGGGGCACGTCTCCCTCCACCTCGGCCCAGGCGACATCCAGATATTCCGGCACGTCCCCCATGTCCAGGCCATGTGTGCGTTCGCCGCGCTCAGGTTGCGGCAGGCCAACCAGAACAGCCGGTGCATCTGGACGCGCCTGGCGCATGGCGACGGCCTCCGATCGATCAAGCAGGCCCACCGCATGCGAGCTCCCGATTCGATCCAGCGCCCAGGCGGGTGGCGTATCGGGCCCTAGGGCTGGGATAACCAGCATGCGTCCGCCATCCGGCGCCAGGGGCACGCCCGGGCTGCCGCATCCGATCACCATCGTCACGCCCTCACGGCGGGCATGGTCGAATGCGGCCGCCCGGACCGGCGGCAGCAGCACTGCGGCGGCCCCGTCAAACCCGGGG
>Ga0082335_1003804_pt1 | contig 24029 bp, 15 predicted proteins | sample Subgrocontami58m_FD_72375 | JGI IMG/M metagenome (GOLD analysis project Ga0082335, IMG submission 72375) | Subsurface groundwater microbial communities from S. Glens Falls, New York, USA - GMW37 contaminated, 5.8 m (SPADES assembly) (version 2) ...
GTAGGGGCGGGCGGTTGCCCGCCTGATCGCTACGGATGTTGGCACAGGCCCTAAAAAAGACGGGCAACCGTCCGCCCCTATGGGTTTAGATTGGCCCGACAAAAAAATCAATGACTGGGCACTAGGTTTGCGTTGTAAACCTTAGCAGCGTTTTTTTTCGTAACGGCTAACGTTTTCGAAGATAATTGGTTTACCCCGCCACCGCCCCCTTAGCCAGCTAACACGCGGCTTGAGCCGCACTGAGACGACTTTATGACTGATATGACCCCCCACCCCCGCTACGGGTTTAGGCCTGTTTGCCTAGCCGCCCTTTTGGGGGCGCTACCACTGGGGCTTGCCGCCTTTGCCTGCATAGCCGCCGACGAAGTTGCCGCCCCCCAAGAACACACCCTCGTCCCCCATCAGGACCCGATCATCGTGGATCCCCATTTAAGCTTAGGCAAGCTGGTTGAGTTGACGATGGAAAAATACCCCGACACCCATTGGCTAAACGCCTTGGAAGAAGAAGCCACGGCGATTACGCAACGCGGCAAAAGCTGGGTTGCAGGCGCGCCACAAGCGGGCTTGCGCTTTCAGGAAGCAACCAGCGGCACCCTGCATTATATTGACGCGCAAGTGCAAGTGCCGTTGTGGAATGTGGGGCAACGGGAGGCGGAACGGGAAACGGGTACGAAAGCCGAAATGAGCGCGGAAATGCAGATGCAGGCAACCCGTTTGCGTATCGCCGGATTAGTCCGTGCCGCTTTGTGGGACATATCCCTGCAAAAAATCCGTTATGAACAGGCGCAAGCGGAAATTGCGGTTTTTGAGCAGCTATTGGCAAAGATCAAACGCCGTGTGGAGCTGGGCGATTTGCCCCGTGCCGATGAATTGCTGGCACAAACCGAACTGTTGCAAAAACGTACGCTGCTGACGATGGCGGAAGCGGAACTGATGCACTCGCGCAAACGCTATTCCAGCTTGACACAAACCACAAAAATGCCTGGCGCCTTTGCCGAGAAACTGGTGGGGTTGCGGGAAATCCAACAAAACCATCCCGCCTTGCAAGCCATCAACAGCCAAATCGACCGTAAGCAAGCGGAGCTAAACGCGGTGAAACTGATCGGGTCGGGGCAAAGCAACGTGGCGATTGGCGTCAATAGCGACAGCTTAACCAACGACCCGCGCAGTAACAAAACCGAGAGTTTCAACATCGGCGTCAACGTGCCGTTTGGCGGCAGCGCGCATATCCAGCCGCATATCGCCGCGCTGAATGTGGAACTGAACCGCCTGATTGCCGAGCGGGAATTGTTGTACCGCAATCTGGAGCAGCTCCATCACGAGGCCGAGCATAATCTGGAGGTCAACCGGGTGGCATTGGGCATCGCCAATGAATTGAAACAAGTCGCCGAACAGCATTTGACCATGACCCAAACGGCATTTTCGGTAGGGGAAATTGATTTGATTGATTTGCTGAAAATCCAATCACGCACCCAACAAGCCATTTTGAACGCCAAAGAACGCGCCGTGATGTTGGAACGTGACCAGGCATTTTATAACCAAGCCGTAGGAGCCATGCCATGATTACGCCCTTAAACCACACAATTCCCACACACCTATGCACAAAGCCGGAACAACTTTGCAAGCCGTTCCGTAATGTTTTAGATAATTTGTTGGTGGCCGCACTTTTGATGGTGTTGCCGCCATGCCTTTCTCCAGCCCACGCGCTGGACAATGCCATCAAAATTTCTACGGAACATAGCAATAACTTGGGCGTGGCCCTAGGCAAGCCGTCCCCTGCCTCACAAATTCCGGTGCTCTATGCGCCTGCCAAGGTTGTGGTGCCTCCGGCGCATGAATATATCGTCAGCGCCTCGCAAGCGGGCCTGATCACCAAACTGACGGCGGCAATCGGCGATAACGTCAAGCAAGGCGACGTGCTGGCCGAACTCAACAGTTCGGACTTGCTATCCCTGCAACAGCTTTATCTCAAAGCCGCCAGCGATTTGTCCTTAAGTGAAATCAGTTTCCAGCGCGACAAAAAATTGTTTAATGAAGGCGTGACCCCTGAACGCCGCTGGCAAGAAACCCGCAGCCAGTATAACTCGGCCAATTTCGTCGCCCATGAACACCGCCAATTACTGGAAATTGCCGGCATGACCCGAAGCGAGATAGACCGGCTGACAAAAACCCACCGTTTATCCAGTTTGCTGTATATCCACTCACCCATCACGGGCGTGGTACTGGAACGGATGGCGGTCGCCGGGGCGCGTATTGACAGTTTCGCGCCCCTGTACCGTATCGCCAATCTGGAAGAACTTTGGCTGGAGATCAACATCCCGCAAGAGCGTATCGGGCAAATCAAAATCGGCGACAAGGTCTTATTGGAAAAACCCGTCACCGAAACCCAGGAGTTGGAACAGCGCAAAATCACCCAAGCCTTGCCGGTAACCGCAAAAATCACCCTGCTAGGCCAAGCGGTCAACCCTGAAAACCAAACTATCCTGGCGCGGGCGGTGATTAAAGGCGGGCAAGCGGATGTGCGTCCTGGCCAGCGCATCAACACGCAGATTATCCAACCCCATAGCACCCAAGCCTTTACTGTGCCGAACACGGCGATTGCCCAACAAGAAGGCAAGGCGTTTGTGTTTGTCCAAACCAACGACGGGTTTGAAGCCAGGCCCGTCACCGTCATCGGCAAACAGAATGACGAATCCACCATCAGCGGCGGGCTCACGGGCGAAGAAACCATCGCCGTCAAAGGCGCGGTCGCGCTCAAAGCCAATTGGTTGGGCTTGGGGAGTGGCGAATAATGAGACATTTGATCAGTTTTGCCTTAAGCCAGCGGCTACTGATGATGATCGTCGTGCTGATGCTGACGGGCGGCGGTTATTACGCCTTCCAGCAAATCCCGATTGACGCTTTCCCCGAAGTGTCGCCTACCCAGGTGAAAATCATCGTCAAAGCCCCCGGCATGACCCCCGAAGAAATCGAAGCGCGTATCACCGCGCCGATTGAGGTTGAGTTGCTGGGCATCCCGCACCAAACCATGTTGCGCTCGGTCGCCAAATACGCGTTGACCGACATCACCGTCGATTTCACCGAGGGCACCGACATTTACTGGGCGCGCCAGCAAATCGCCGAACGCCTGAACACCTTGTGGGGCTCCTTGCCCGCCGATGTCCAGGGCGGCATTGCGCCCATGACCACGCCGTTGGGTGAAATGTTTATGTTCAGCATCGAAGGCGGCGGTTTAAGCCTGATGGAACGGCGTAATTTGTTGGATTGGGTGATCCGCCCTGCCCTGCGCACCGTACCCGGGGTCGCCGATGTCAACTCGCTAGGCGGCATGGTCAGGAGTTTTGAGGTCATCCCCGACAACACCCGTTTGTCGGCCCGTGGCATCAATATGGACAAACTGGTCCAAACCCTGAAAAACAATAACCGCAACGATGGCGCGGGGCGGCTCAGTGACGGTGAAGAAGCCCTGATCGTCCGCGCCGAAGGCCGCTTGAAAACGCTGGACGATGTGCGCAGCCTGGTCGTTGACAACAGAAACGGGATTCCGGTGACGGTTGGCGACATTGCCGAAATCAAAATTGGCGCGTTGACCCGTTATGGCGCGGTCAGCAAAAACGGTGACGGCGAATCTGTGACGGGCTTGGTGCTCAGCTTGCGCGGCGCCAATGCGCGGCAAACCATTGTCGGCATTGAAGAAAAACTCGCGCAAATCAGCAAGGCCTTCCCTAAAGGTGTTGAAGCCAAGGTGTTTTACAACCGCGGCAATCTGGTCGATAAAGCCGTGGACACCGTATTGCATGCCTTACTGGAAGCCATCGCGTTGGTCGTGGTGCTGTTGCTGCTGTTTTTAGGCAATTTACGCGCGGCCCTGGTCGTCGCCTTGGCCTTGCCGTTGGCGGCGCTGTTCACCTTCATCCTGATGAACTCCATGGGCATGTCCGCCAACCTGATGAGCTTGGGGGGGCTTGCGATTGCCATCGGCATGTTGGTCGATGCCGCCGTGGTGGTCACGGAAAACCTCATCACCCATCTGGCGCACACCCAAACCGCACAACGTTTGCCGCGCCTGCATGTGATTTACCGCGCCACCCGCGAAGTCGCCGCGTCGGTCACGTCGGGCATTTTGATCATCATCATCGTGTTCTTGCCCTTGTTGACCCTGCAAGGCTTGGAAGGCAAGCTGTTTACGCCTGTCGCCCTGACCATCGTGTTCGCCTTGAGCGGCTCCTTGATATTGTCGCTGACCGTGATCCCGGTGATCGCCTCCTATCTCTTGAAAGAAGTGTCCCATGAGGAACCGTGGCTACCGAGGCATTTGCAGGCGCTTTATAAGCCCACATTGGTTTGGTGCCTGGACAACAGCAAAAAAGTTTTTGTTGGCGCGGGCGTGCTGATGGCGGCAACGGTGGTCGTGTTCATGCAAATCGGCAGCACCTTTATGCCGACCATGGATGAAGGCGACATCATCGTGCAACTGGAAAAACTGCCGTCCATCACCTTGGCGCAATCGGTGATGCTGGATGGCCAGGTACAAAAGAACTTGCTGAAAAATGTCCCCGAAATTGCCACGGTGGTTTCGCGGGTCGGTTCTGATGAACTGGGCCTAGACCCGATGGGGCTAAACGAAACCGACACCTTTTTGGTGCTGAAACCCAAGGAGCAATGGCATACCCCTGATAAAGAGCATCTGATCGAAGACATCCGCAAGGTCATGATGCAAACCCCCGGCATCGCTTTTGGTTTCACCCAACCGATAGAAATGCGTGTCTCGGAGATGCTCACCGGGACACGGGGGGATGTCGCCGTGAAACTGTTCGGCCCCGATTTGGCGGTGCTCAACGAAAAAGGCATCGAAATCGCCGAAACCCTCAGGCACATCAACGGTTCCAGCGATGTCTTCGTCAAACAAAACGCCGGGATGCAGTTCCTACAACTGACGATAAACAAATCCGCCGCCGGACGTTTGGGGCTGGACAGCGACAGCATCGAGACCTTGTTGCGCGCCCAAATCGAAGGCCTGAACCTGGGCATTATCCAGGAAGGCATCAAGCGTACCCCGTTGATTTTACGGGGCAGCAGCAACACGTCCAATTTTGACAATTTGCAAATCACCTTGCCCAATGGCGGGCATGTCCCGGTCACGGCGATTGCGCAACTGAAAAAAGTCGAAGGCGTAGTGGCGATAGGCCGCGAACACGGGCAACGCTTTACCGTGGTGCGCAGCAATGTCCAAGGCCGTGACTTGGTGGGCTTTGTCGAAGAGGCTAAAAAAGCCGTCGCCGGGCAGGTGGCGTTGCCGATAGGCTACACCTTAGAATTTGGTGGCCAGTTTGAAAACCAGCAACGCGCCGCCGCCACCTTGTCCGTGGTGGTCCCCGTATCGTTAGGCCTGATCTTTTTGCTGCTGTTTTCCACGTTTGGCTCGGTGCGCCAGGCCACCCTGGTGTTGTCCAACATTCCGCTGGCGATGGTCGGCGGCGTGTTCGCCTTGTGGATGTCGGGGGAATATTTGTCCGTCCCCGCCTCGGTCGGCTTCATCGCCCTATTGGGGATCGCCGTGCTCAATGGCGTGGTGATGGTCAGCTATTTCAACCAATTGCTCGCCACGGGCATGGACATTGCCAAAGTCGTGCTGGTCGGTTCCTCCCGCCGTTTGCGGCCGGTGCTGATGACAGCCAGCATCGCCGCCTTCGGTTTGATCCCCTTGCTGTTCGCCACCGGCCCCGGATCAGAAATCCAACGCCCCTTGGCGATAGTCGTCATCGGCGGGTTGGTGTCCTCAACATTCCTTACCTTATTTTTACTGCCGATACTCTTCCGGTTATTTGGTCAGGACAAAGCAGAGCTAGCCAACCCAAACGAGGCAACCGTATGACCCATAGTGAATATCTACTCACGCTTAACGTCCCGCCCAGCCTTGAAGAAGCCGTGGTCGACAGCCTGTTGACGCTGGAAGCCGAACACGGTTTCAGCAGCCTGCCGGTCAACGCCCATCACCATGAAAACCAGGGTCTGTCATTGGCCGAGCAAGTCAGCGGGCGGCAGAAAAGGATCCGTTTCCAGATGTATGTCGACGCGCAAGGTTTGGCGGAGTTATTGACGCTGCTGAAAGCGGAGTTTTCTGGTGCGGGGATCCAATATTGGGTGTTGCCCGTAATCGAAAAAGGGGTGATTTAACTTTCAAGGGCCTGTGGGGTAGTGCTTAGTGCCCCACAGGCCCCAGTGCCCAGTCAATAATTTTTAGTCGGGCCAATCTAAACCCGGGGCGGACGGTTGTCCGCCTTTTTAGGGCCTGTGCCAACATCCGCGGTGATCAGGCGGGCAACCGCCCGCCCCTACGAAAATAATACTGGCAATTCAACATTGACTTAGCCTTAGGCACTACATTTTTAGGGTTGTTTGTCTTCTAAAACCGGAAGCTTGGGATAGGCCTCCATCTTCGCCTCTTGCCTGGACAAATAGGGCCAATTCAAGCCTTGGACATCCACTTCGTCCTTGGAGACGATGATATTACCGACGACCCTTAGCGGTATAGGCTCTTTTGCAGGTTTGTCCAACAAGGCATTTTGCCCGTCACGTTCAAGGATAATGACGTTTTTCTTGAGCGTAATGGAATTCAGGCCATATTTTATCCCTTCCAAGCCATAGCCTATCGCCGTGGCGTTGACGCTTTGCGGGCCTTTTTCCAGAACCGAATCGACGACCAGCAATTCCCCGCCGTTTGGGATATCTATCAGGCGGCTATCATCGGCATCCAGCGAGGCAAGCACAGAATTTTTGATGATGGTTTTGCTGGCGCGTGATTTGATCTCATGCCCTTCGGACACCGAAGCCAGGAACAGGCTATTTTCGACCAGCAATTCCCCGCCCTCCCCGACATAGACCCCATGCGCCCTGCCATATTTGCCCAGTTTCTCAAAACGGCTATTGGAAATATGCAGATATTGGTTGTTATTGGCCAAGATGCCCTGTTCGGAATCGTGGAAATACACATGGTCCACCGTCAGGCTGCCCCCTTCGGAACGGATGCAAGCGCCATTCAGGTCATCAACGGCGATGTTTTTGCATTCAATATTGCTGATAGTGATCTGCTTGCCCTTGGTCACAATGGCCGCCTTGCCTTCGGCGGTGGCGCCATCGAAAACCACCCGTCCCGAACCGATGATGGTGACATTGTTGGCGGTGACCACCAAAGGCTCCCGATAAGTCCCTGAACCTATCACCAGCAGCTGGCCATCATGGAGGTTCGCCATCGCGTCGCTTAAAGAACTGGACAGGATGCCATCGACGCTGGCCTGTCCGGCGGCAACCGGCTCAAAATGCGGCAACGGCCGCCATTCCCCAAAATTACCCGCTATGTCGTTGGCCAATTGTTCTTTTAGTTGGCCCTGCTTGTTTATAGGCGGATTGCGGGACAAACCCGATTGCAACACTTTTTCCGCCCTTTCATAAACCAAATGGATAAGGGTCACGTCGTAAACATAAAGGCCGATGAGCAGCACATTCAGGCATAGGCCGGAACAAATCAGGTAATCAGCGGCAATAACTTTTATTAGCCTGGTTATCTTCACGATGGACGCCCCCTTAACAAACAACCGTTGCCGTACTAAAAACTAAACCACCCTAATAATCAAGACAATTTCCTCACATGGGGTTGGGCCCACGCGCTAGGTGTCCGCAGCAAAGCCAAAAACAGCAGCAAAAAAAACAACAGCGTCAAACGGGGCGCATCAAAGGGGCTGTCTACCCAACCAACGACCATAAAACCGCTGAAAGCGGCCAAAGTGATAGCCGCAAACAAATCCTGCCGCCGTAGCTTTCGGTAGCAAGTGAAAAGCCCGTTGGCAAATAACAACACAAACGTGCCCGCCCCCAGCCAGCCTTGGTCAAACAACAGATGCACCCAAAAATTAAAGATATGCCAAGGGTTATGTTTTTCAGTGGCAAAAAACCAAAAATCACCGCCTTTAGAAAAATCACCGTTTGCCACCGCGTTATCCCCGTTTTTATCCAACAATTGCACATTATCGACATCCAGTAATTTACCTGTGGCGTCGCCGTTAAAAAAGGCCAACTGGACAGGGCGCTTCAACCAACCGCCAACGACGGGCCCGCCGACATTCCCGCTGTTAAGGGCTTGCTCGACATGCCCCCACCCTGGCTTAGCGGTCACCGTGTCCACTGAGCTGCAGCTGATGGAATACTGTACGGATTTTTCACAAAGCGACGCATTTAAAGTCAAATGGGCGGTTTCACCCCTGACATCCATCACTAAACGGTAGTCCGTATGGGCTTCGACAGCCACATACTGCCCCATGAACAAGGCATCCCCCCCCCGTAAACGTAAATAATGATTGCCGTTTTCGGTGGCGGTCTCATAAGTGCCAGGACGGATGTTTTCTGTATTCAGCCAAAAAAAAGTCCGGGGATAACTGCCCAAACCCATACCGAACATCCCCGTGCCCAGGTCATCATCCATCATCGCAAGGGCGTCGCGCCAATGGTATTCACGGCTATCACGGTCTTGCCCGACGGCCTCAAGGCGTTGTTGGAACAGGCTACCACGCAAGACCGGCAAGGCCATCAGCACAGCCGCCACCAACAAGGGCACAAGCAACAACAGGCTTTTTGTAAACCGGAAGCGTTTCCGGTAACAAACCAGCAAGGCAAGCAATAACACCACAAAAGCTATGGCAAAACCGATCAAGCCGCCGCGCGAGAAGGTCGCCAACAAGGCATAAAAACCGCCAATAAACAAACCAACACCGGCGCAAATGTTAATGGGCTTAGGCCTTGGTTCCACAAACAATACTGCGATAAACGGCAAGGCCAGCATTAAATACGATTCAAAATGCCCGCCACCCACATGCATCGTCGAAAACAAACCGTTAATGCGGTAGTCGCTGGCAAAATCCAACAAGCTGACAAAAACCATCCGCTCGATAACCGTAAACAAGGACACGCCAGCCAATCCTAAGAGCACCCCGTAAGCGAAATAATGGCGTGCGTATGGGTAACGCCGTAGCGTGAGCTGCAACAATGGCAGCAACAGCAAACTCCAGAAAAACCCTTTGGCGACGCGCAAGCTATTGTAGTGGCTGTAATAATTGCTGAAGGCATTGGCGTCGATTGCTGGCAAAGGCAACAATCCCTTAAACAAACTCACCGTATAAAACAAGGTGAACGACACCAACAAAAAAAGGCTTGCAACGGACAATAACGTCCGCGTCCGTGCTTTGGGTTTTTGCCAATAATAAAACGCCAACGTCGCCAGGATCAGCAAATCGAACTCATCAAAAAAAAACCGGCCTGTCCAGGGCGTAAAATCCATGATGGGCAACAAGGCCGGGACGACGATTAACCAAATATAAGGAAAACGCCTAAGCAGCAAGGTGTAAGCGAGGAAGGACACCCCCAAGGCCACAGCAACCGCACCGATAGGATAACCGGACAACTTGACGGCAATCACACCCCACAACAAAAATGACAGCACCCGCCAATTTTTGTTGGTTTCTTCAGCAGGCAGAACCGTGTCAACTGGCTTTTCTGGAACCGCAACCAAAGGCTCGGCAAAGATCGCTGGCATTACCGTTTTATCGTGGGCCAACCATTGCGGCAAACGATTCAATAACTCATAGCAAGCCGCCGCCGCAATAAAAGCCAGCCACACATCACTAGGGTCAGCGTGCTTATCCGCTAAAAACAATTTCCCTGCCTCAACCACAAGGGCAAATACGGCCGCCAGCAAGCCCACATAAGCCCAATGCGGGGCATAACGCCCCTCTTCACGGCCCTGCTTAAAAAAACCTAGCCAACACAAGACGCCCACCGGCACATACAAGCCGATATTGCTTAACAGGCTGACAAAGGCAACGCTTTCAGATGTGAAATAAAAATAATACAGCGGTAAAAAATGCGTCTCCGCTAATTTATGCAAGGCTTCCTGGGACGATAGCCAGCCACCTGCGAACCAGCCGTTAACCGATAGCACCAATAATAAATACGGCACCACGGCCATCCCTACGCCACGCCGTAACTGCCGCATAATGTCGCCAAAATCGTGTTGTTTGGCCCAAGCAAACAGGCTCGCCCCTGCACCCATGCCAACCATGCGGGTCAGCACAGAAAGGCCTTGGGCATTGCCGGATATTAAAAAAACTTGGGTCATTTCAATAATGAGACCTAGAAAAAACCCGACCAACACCACTACGGCCAAGGGATTACGCAAATACGGGATGCAACAAAACAGTATGCCTAACGGCATCAGCACCAGCATTTCCACCCATAATTTCACCCCGCAACGCAAGGGCTCCGAGGCACAGGCATCAAACGGCAAAACCACCGCATCATTGCCTTGCTCCAGCTTCACGGACAATTCATCAAAAGACGTGACAAAGTCAAAAGGGAACAGGCTAAGTGCGATATAAACCAGCAAATAAAAAACCATCGCCGCCTGCGCCGACACCAAACTACCACGCAACATTTGCGCATAGAGTTTGGCAAAATACGCCCCGAAAAATTGCCAGCCCAAAACGCCCGTTACAGAACCTAAGGTTTCCGCAACCAAATCATTCAAAGAAACGGTGCGTTGCGGGAAATATAATTGAGTGAATTCAATGCCCACCGCTGTTGCCAAACAAAACAGCAACACCAATACCGACAAAAAAGCGCGGACTATCGGGTAACGTATCGCGCCAAAGGATGCGGAAGCGGCAAACGCCAAAGGGATGTAAAGGACAATATTCGCTATCCAGTCGGCTCTGGATTCTGCGCCTAGGGTGAGGTTTTGGATATTAGTGAATTGGCTTAACGCCGTTTCGAAGGGAATGTATTTAAATTCAAGCGGGACAAGGCTACCGTAAATGACGAACAACCAGTAAGCGAAAGTGGCGAAGAAAAGGCGGCGGTTCATAGGGACATTTGCAATATTTTGTAGAAATTACGCGAATTAATCCTTTAATAGCAAAAAACAAGCTGACATAAAAAAACCCTTGCGCACCTAATTGTGTGGCAAGGGTTTTAAAAATATCTTAACTTTAATAAGCTTAGATTAAGGAGGGCAAACCCGGCTTGTACCCGTCGTGTTAACATAATTAAATGTACCTACGCTAACATTACTGGCATTACAAAAATCAGAGACCCCTGCGTTGATGAAAACTTTGAAAGGCCCAAATGAGCCGCCATCAAAATAATTATATGAAATCGCCGCATTAGTCGTACCATCATTAGATACAGACCACGTACCAACCTGGCCCCTTGGATCTACCGGATGGCCGTTACCTAGTTTGTAGTCCCACAATTCACCATTAGCATGATGTTCCTCTTGCGTGCCTTGCCCAACCAAACTACAAGCCGTCCGGCCTAAGGCCGCGTTATTGTTCGTCGCCGCAGCAACTAAGTTCTGCACCTGTGTCCAGCCCCCACCAACACTACAAGCGGCTATTGCCTCGCCAGCCAGGGCATTTGCCAATAAAAATGCCCCCGCAAAAATCATATGTTTCATCATCGCCTTTCCTCGCCTAGTAATCAGTAAAATTAATAATGCTATGTATTGTAACAAAAAACAAATGACTAACCACTACGGCTATTTTATCCACAGCAACTTTTATAGTTGGACACTCCCGTTTACTTTAACAAAAATCGGATAACTTACAGGCAATCTTCCCTATTGCAACGATTCAATTTCTGCCCATAAACATGCCGCCACTGATTTCATATATAATGTCGCTTTTAAACCAGCCCTATTTTTAATCCCCCTGTACATGCCGAAAAAAAAATCTGCGACTTTGTTTGAGGACGCGCTTGCCGAACTCGAACAGCTGGTCAACCGCCTAGAACAAGGCGACATTGCCTTGGAAGAATCATTAAAGTCTTTTGAGCGTGGCGTCGCCCTGACCCGCACCTGCCAACAGGCATTGCAAGAAGCGGAACAAAAAGTCCAGATCCTGATAGAAAAAAACGGCACTCAATCCCTGGAGCCCTTTACCGATGAGCCAAGCGTTAAAAGAATACCTTAGTTTTTGCCAACACCGTGTCGAGCACGCGCTGGAACAACGCTTGCCAAGCGCACGCATTTTGCCGCAAAAGCTCCATCAAGCCATGCGTTATTGCGTGCTGGATGGCGGTAAACGGACACGCCCGTTATTGACATACGCCACCGGACAAACCTTGGGTATTGCGCCAACAGCCTTGGATGGCGCTGCTTGTGCGGTTGAATTTATCCACGTCTATTCCTTAATCCATGATGACCTGCCGGCGATGGATGATGACGCTTTGCGCCGTGGCAAACCGACGTGCCATATCGAATTTGATGAAGCGACGGCCATTTTGACCGGTGATGCCTTGCAAGCTTTGGCCTTTGAAATTCTGGCCCATGACCCTAGCATTGTCGCCAGCGATGCCAACCGTTTGAAAATGATCACCGCTTTGGCAAAAGCCAGCGGTTCGCAAGGCATGGTCGGCGGCCAGGCGATAGACCTGGATTCGGTCGGCACGATGCTGAGTTTGCCTGAACTGGAAAATATGCATATCCACAAGACAGGGGCATTGATCCGCGCCAGCGTCACCCTGGCGACCTTGTCAAAAAGTGATTTGGATCCGGCAGTGGCGACCAAGCTTGACCATTATGCCAAATGTATCGGCCTGTCTTTTCAGGTTAAGGACGACATTCTGGACGAAGAAAGCGACACGGCGACCTTGGGCAAGACACAAGGCAAAGACAAGGACAACAACAAACCGACATACCCCGCATTATTGGGCATGGCGGGCGCCAAACAAAAAGCCAGGGAGCTGCATGAAATGGCTCTGGACAATTTAAGCATTTTTGGGGACGAAGCGAATTTATTGCGCGATTTGTCGCTTTATATTATTGAGCGTAGCCACTAGGAAAAATACCGGTTCCGCTGACGTGCAAATAAGTACATTATGGCAAATTGCCGTATACATAAATGAGTTCGCGCCCAGCCACCCCCAACCCTGAAAGCCGTAAAAACCGCTAATATCCCTTGTCAGGAAAGCAATAGGCACAAACTCCTGGCAAGGGAATAAAACCAACAACCGTAATACGATTATTTAACTTTAAATATCGTGAATTGAAACTATACTAACCCTAATGATTTGCTTTATATGCCTGACGGCAATCTTGCCAAACGGTTTAGCAATTCTTGGGTAAATTGAAAACAAAATGGTGATGGGTTAAATCCGTGCTTTTTAGGGGTACAAACCTAGCTTTGCGCCCCACCCCATTAAATGAAGCCACGCATTAACGCACTGCCGTTTTCTGCCATATCCCTGCAGGAAAAAAAGTGCAGGTTTGTTGGTGGCAAATAAAATTAACCAGACAACCTTCCATCCACTAATGCACAACAGAAAATCACTGCCCGGCTTTACTCTGGTTGAATTAATGGTAACGCTAGCGGTTGCCTCAATCCTTGTTGGCATCGCCACCCCCAGCTTCCAGACCATGATCAGCAATAGCCGGTTAACGGGCGCAACTAATGAGTTAATCGGCGCATTAAGTTTTGCCAGGAGCGAGGCGGTCAAGCGGGGGATTCAAGTCACCATCTTACGGAAAGACTCTAATTCGGCGGTTTGGGAATCCGGTTGGGATATTTTTGTCGATGCCGATGGTGACAACACCTTTATCCCTGATGTGGCCACACAATGCTTGCCCAACCAAGACTGTCTATTGCGGAGCCACGAAGCATTGCCAGCGGGTTACACGCTGAGAACGGGCAATAGTTACGATGACCGGGCGACTTATTTACCCAATGGCCTCAGTTGGACTCCGATAGGCGACACTTTTACTTTATGTGATGGCTCACATGATGACAACCAATCCCGTAGAATTGTCATAAGCCCAATGGGTCGGGCAAGAATCGACCCATCGGCAGCTCCGCCTGGAACTTGTCCATAATATTTCAATAATATGCACTATGTATAAAGACACCGGATTCACCCTAGTCGAAGTACTGATAGCCATGCTTCTGCTCGCAGGCGGGTTGCTTGGCATGGCGGCCTTACAGGCCACCAGCCTTGGCAATAACCAAGATGCTTACAATCGTAGCCAAGCCACAGAATTCGCCTATGACATTGCGGACAGAATGCGCGCCAACTCCCTTGGAATAGCCACTTACACAACTATCGCACCAGAATCAGCGGTAGAAAATGCTGATTGCCTCATCACGACCGGATGCAGTCCGGCGGACATGGCCCAAACCGACCTTGCCCAATGGAACGCCATGGTGTCCACCCTACCCCTCGGCCAAGGAACCATCGCTATTGCCGGGGGAGTGTACACCATCACCATCACTTGGGACGAAAACCATGATGGTGCTGTTGATGCCAATGACCACAGTTTCCAAACAAGTTTCCAGTTATGAAAAATAAACCCTTGCAAACTGGCATGACCCTCATAGAAATCATGGTTTCCCTGCTGATTGGGGCGTTTTTGCTAGGCGGAGTCTTGCAAACCTTTGTCGGCAGCAAACGGACCAACCAAATGTTGGAAGCACTTTCCAGAATGCAGGAAAATGGCCGGTATGCATTAGATTTTCTTGCCAATGACCTTCGTATGGCTGGATTTATAGGCTGCAACAGGCCAACGTCGCCAATTAACGACATATTGAATATGCCCGCGGCACCAGGAGATTTTTTATACCGTTTTGACAGGGCCATTGAAGGCTTTGAGGCCACCTCGGCAACGGATTGGACACCTGTAATCAATGCCGCAATCACGTCGCCAGTCGGTGGCTCGGATGTCATCACCATACGCCGTGCGGATAACATAAACGCCTTTACGATAGCATCCCATCCGACAGGGGCTTCTCCCATTACCTTAGATGGGACGGCCACCACCGCCAATTTGCAAGCCGCTGGTTTTTTGGACTCCCTCGGCGCCAACAATTGCGCCCTTGCCGTGGCGTCCACTTGCTCGGTTGCTAAGGTATTCCAGATCGCCGCCATAGCGGGAAACAACCTTTCCCATGCTGTCGGTGGCTGTGGTATCGGAAACTCCACGGCTGACTTGGGCGCGCCCTTTCAAGGCGGTCAAGTCTACCCCATCCACACCATCAGTTACTTCATACGGACAAACCCAAATGGCCAGCCCTCGCTTTATCAACGGATTGATGGAAATAATGCCGCAGAATTAGTGGAAGGCATAGAACAAATGCAAGTATGGTACGGAGTGGACACCCCTGACCCCAGCGTTGAAGCCGCTGACGGGACCGCCAACTATTATGTGACCGCAGATCAATTGGACACGGGGAAAAACAAAATCATCAGCGTCCGCATCAGCTTATTGGCAGTGTCACTTGAAAGCGTGGCTTCAGGCCCCGTGCAATTCATCTACAACGGCAACCGCACCCAAACCACTGACGGCCTGTTAAGACGGGTTTTTACCTCAACCATTTCCATCCGCAACCGATGACCCGTTTATTGGAAGGCGAGAAATATGTGCAAACCTTATAAATATCAATCCGGCGCAGTTCTGATCATCAGTTTGGTGATGCTATTGTTGCTGACCTTAATCGGCATTTCCGGCACCCAGAACAGTTCCCTGGAAGAGAAGATGGCCGGTAACCTGCGCGATAAAAGCTTAGCCTTCCAAACGGCTGAATCCGCCTTGATAGTGGCGGAAAACAGCCTGAACTCGCCGGCATTGCCCCCAACTTTTGATGATGCAGGTACGGGCGGGTTTTATTCCGAGACATCGACCATCCCAACCCAATCAGCACTTTCGACTGACCTTTTTTGGACAACTAACCCCGTACGCACATCCACTATCACCGGATTAGCCAGCGGCATCGCCAGACCCCTTTATATCATTCAAAGGTTACCAGCTTGTTTGGATCCCGCTGGCTGCCCGCCCGCAGCCCTTACAACACTTTATAGGATCACGGTCAGGGCCACAGGCGGCTCCCTCAATGCGGTGGTTATTTTACAATCAACATACTTGCCTTCTTAATTCACATTACCTAAGGCTTTTAAGGGCATGACCCGAATAGTTCACCAAAACCATTCCGAATAATGCCCACTAACGACAGCAGCAATCCAATGATTGGAGATTTGCAATGAACACTTTTAACCATATAAGTCATCTAATCCCAAGCACTTGGTTGCACAGGCTGGCACTGAGTTTACTGATAGGGTTTTCAGCCAATGCGGCCCGTGCAGATATTGCGTCATCCCCACTATTCCTTTCCACCAGCGTCCCTCCAATCGTGATGTTGGTCTTGGGGCGGGACCATAGGCTTTATTACGAAGCCTATAATGATGCATCGGACCTAGACGATGACGGTTTGGTTGATGTGGGATATAAGCCAGGAATTGATTATTACGGATATTTTGACTCGCACCGTTGTTATGACTACAACACCTCTTCCGGAGGCTATTTTGAACCCAAAGATGCCACCCTGGATAAAACCTGTTCAAGCGTGGCGGGCTCCGGGGCTTGGAGCGGTGATTTTTTAAATTATGTGACGACGGCCCGGATTGATGCCCTGCGCAAAGTGCTTTATGGGGGATACAGGAGCACGGACACGACTTCACAGACAATGCTAAAACGCTCTTTCATCCCGCAAGATGCCCATTCATGGGGGAAAGAATATAACCCTGTCAACAATCCCGGTTACCATATTTCAGACTATACCCCGCTCAACGAACCGGCATTGGGAACCAGCCATCTCTTTGCCAACACATCGCTGAGCTATACCGGACAACCATTGATGCGGATACTTAATGATAGCCAGTATCGGATATGGGAATGGGTGTCTATTGAACGCCCTGTCGCAGGATCAAAGTGCTTGGATGGAAGCTCCGGGCCTGATTGCGTAACAGCGGGTGGCGATTCATGGCCTATCGTACCGAGTGGTGTTTTGAACAACTTGGTGCGCACCACCTACGACCTTTCGGGTTCGGGCGGAACCAATGGCCATCCCAATAACCACACTGATTTTAACAATTGGATCAGCACCTATGCGGTAACGGCCCGGAAGTTTGGCAGCGGTTCGATGTCCACCTTAAATGGCAATGACAACAACCCTTACGGCCCTGATGATTACTACATGACCGTGGTAAAAGGGACCATTACCGTACCCACTACGGGCAGTTATACGTTTTCTGTGGATGGCGATGATGCGGTAGAAGTCATTATTAACGGCACAGTCGTGGCCGGATGGTACGGCGGGCATGGAACCTGTGGCTGTAACACCCATACTGGCTCAATTTCTTTAACCGCGAATACCCCTTACACCATTGAGTACCGCCACGAAGAACAAACAGGAGGGGACAGCTTTGTCTTAAATTGGAAAAAAACATTACCTGCATCTAATATGACTGACTATAGCGTCAACGTCCTAAGCTGCGTACCCGGTAAATTAGAAGCCAATTGCAAAGCCTATAACAACGGGTCTACCACGACTTATAAACCAACCGGTTTATTGCACACTTATGGTGAAAATGACTCAATGGAATTTGGTTTGTTATCAGGGTCATACAAGAAAAATATCTCAGGTGGCATGCTCAGAAAAAATATATCGTCGTTCAAAAACGAAGTGGATTCCAATACAGGCGTATTTACCAATGTAAACGGTATCGTAAGCACTATCAATAAATTACGTGTCACTACATTTAACTATGCATGCCCTTATTGCTACGCATCGGGTTGGATAGAAACTCGCCCGATCAATGAGGGGGAAGCGGCCGAATGGGGCGAGCCCATAGCCGAAATGATGTATGAGAGCCTGCGCTATTTCGCTGGAAAAGCCATTCCAACAACCGCCTATTCAATAAATACAAACGATGATCCAGACTTTTCTCTTGGATTGCCTGCGCCCACCTGGCTTGACCCTTACCAATCAGCAGCTTCTGGAGGTGGTGGCTACCTGAGTTGTGCGAAACCAATAGACTTGGTAATTGGGGACATTAATGTTTCTTACGATACCGACCAATTGCCTGGCAGTTTTTTCAATTCATTTTCTGGTGACTTGGGGGGGCTTAATGTGTCTACTATGGCAGACACGATTTGGGCGGGCGAATCAGAAGCAAGCTCTGTATTTATTGGCCAATCAGGTTCTATTAGCAACGGCACGCCCGACCCAAAACCGGTAAGCAGTTTTAAAAATATCCGGGGATTGGCACCTGAAGAGCCAACTAAAATGGGCGGTTATTATGCGGGCAGTATCGCCCTGTTCGGCACGGGCAACGATTTGAACCCCGCAACGAAAGACCAAAAGGTCAACACATTGGCGGTGGCCTTAGCTTCTACTTTGCCCCGTATTGAAATTCCAATTAATGGCAAAATAGTGACCATCGTGCCTTTTGCGAAATCAGTCGGCGGTTCTTTTGGCATTGACCCTGCAGCCAGTTTTCAACCAACCAACCAAATTGTTGATTTTTATGTTGAAACAATTGTTAATACCTCTGAAGACAATAGCAATAGCTCGGTAAATGGTGGCCGCCCTTATGCCGTATTCCGAATAAACTACGAGGACTCGGAGCAAGCCGCAGATCATGATATGGACGCGATCGTCCAGTACACCATCTATGTTGATGCCTCAAACCAGCTCGTCATCAACCTTAATTGCACTTATGCGGCGGGTAGCATTATCCAACACATGGGATACGTTATATCCGGCACAACGCATGATGGCGTTTATTTGGAAGTCCGCGATAAAGATACGGCTGCCGGCACTGACCCGGATTATTTCCTAGATACTCCGCCCGGCCAATTACCTGGTGGCGCTTGGGTTGACCATACAGATTTGCCTTTGAGCACAACCAGGACGTTTACAGTTGGGTCTGCTGCGTCTGCAAGCTTTATCAAACATGACCCGCTTTGGTATGCTGCAAAATGGGGGGTAAATGATAATAATGAAAACGGCATTCTTGATAATGAAGAATGGGATAGCAATAACGATGGTGTACCCGATGGTTATTTTTTAGTGACAAATGCGGGTAAGCTGCCGGAACAACTGGGTAAAGCCTTTGCCAAGGCACTCAATATTGTAAGCTCCGCTTCCGCAGTGGCCGCCAACTCCACACGCTTGGACAGCGGCTCCAAAATCTATCAGGCTAAATTCAACACAACTGACTGGAGTGGTCAATTGATAGCCTACAGCGTTAATATTGCCAATGGGGCGTTATCGCCCGATTGGGATGCGGCCGATTTGTTGCCTGCCGCTGCAAGCCGTAACATTCTCACACTTGCCCCATCAGCCGCAGCGGGTTCACGTGGCATCCCTTTTTTATGGAACAGCCTCGAAGCTTCACAACAGAATTACTTGGACACCTTGTTAGGTGTTAACGACAGTAATGGGGAATTACGTGTTGACTGGTTGCGTGGGGATGATAGCAATGAGCAAAAACGCGCTGGAGGCATTTTTAGGAACAGAACCAAATTCCTGGGGGACATTGTCAATTCCGACCCTATCTTCGTGGGTAGCCAGGATTATGGTTATGCTGCACTACCCGGATCTGAAGGCAGCCAATATACTGCATTTAGGACGTCCAGCACTTATTTAAATCGGCGGCCCATGCTTTATGTGGGAGCCAATGACGGTATGTTGCATGGCTTCGATGCCAATAGCGCAGCAAATAGCGGCAAAGAGATGTTCGCTTACATCCCCAATGCCGTATTCCCACAATTAAGCAAATTGACATCACCTAACTATGTCCACCAATATTATGTCGACGGCTTATCTGGAGTGGGCGATGTATTTTTTAGCTCGGCTTGGCATACCCTTTTGGCAGGCACTACAGGTGCTGGAGGCAGGGCTGTATTTGCACTGGACGTCACAAATCCGGACGCGTTTGATTCCAGCAGTGTCTTGTGGGAGTTTACCAACGCCAATGATGCCGATTTGGGATATACCTTCGCGCAACCGGCAGTGGTCAGGCTGCAAGATGGCCATTGGGCGGTGATTGTTGCCAATGGCTATAACAGTGATAACGGTCTTGCTGTACTGTTCGTTCTGGATGCCCAAACCGGTACAGTGCTGCAAAAAATAAATACTGGCGTTGGCACTACCGCCAACAAAAATGGCTTATCGTCACCTATTGCTGTGGACACCAACAATGACCACAGTGTGGATACCGTTTACGCAGGCGATTTATACGGTAATTTATGGAAATTTGACCTATCCGGCAATGCCGGAAGCTGGACAGTGCCTGCTAGCCCATTCTTTGTAGCATGTACAACAACAGGCGGCTCTAGCTGTAGCACAGCGGATCGCCAACCTATCACGGGCAAACCTAACGTGGGTGCGGCAGGCGGGACTGGGACTGATCAAAATGGTGTTGGCCGTATGGTCTACTTTGGCACGGGCAAATACTTTGAGACGAGTGACAACATTGTTAATGCAAGCCCCCAAATGCAATCGTTTTATGGCTTATGGGATCAAGGCTCGGCAATCACTGACCGGAACATGTTGCAAGAGCAGACTGTCGATTTTGAAGGGTCGGCACAAACCGTAAGTGGCGATACAACTATACATCCCATCCGGGTGGTGTCTAAAACCCCCGTGTGTTATGCACCTACCAGCGTTGGTTGCACAACCAGCTCGTCATTAAAAACTGGCTGGGCATTAAATTTGATCAGCCCCATTAAAGGGGCGCAAGGCGAACGGGTGGTTAGTTTCCCTCTCATCCGCCGGGGCTTGGTAATTTTTTCAACCCTAATTCCTAGTGCCGATCCATGTGAATCTGGTGGTAGTTCATGGTTAATGGAAATCGATGCGCTTAATGGCGGTGAATTCAACGGGGCGCCTTTTGACACCAATGGGAACGGCGGCAGTGGTGGCGGCGGCGGCGGTGGCGGCGGTGGCGGCGGCGGTGGCGGCGGTGGCGGCGTTGACAATAATGATAAAGTAGTCGTGAATGGTGTCGAACACTTTGCAGCGGGTATCGACCTGGAAGTCGGGATTGTTAAAACGCCTGCCGTAATTGAAGCTACAGCCGTTGATTACAAATATGTCAGCGGCTCCACGGGAGCTATTGGCAAGGCGGTTGACTTTGGTGGCGGTGGCGGTGGCGGTGGCGGTGGTAACAATGGCCGCCGATCCTGGCAGCAACTCAAATAACAAGCAAAACCATCTAATCGCTTGTTATAGGTTGTGAAGCAAAGCGAGACGGGGCTACGGGCCCCGTTGATAACGTAGCAAATATTAAGCACTATCCAAACACTACGGAACGGGTTGCCTATGAAACTAATCTCTTCATACCCCTCCGTCACTAAAAAGTATAGAGTTATATACGCCTACCCAATCGAAATCTCACAATTGGCATTTACCGGAAACGAATACAGTTAAAAATTATGAATGTAGCAAAAAAAAACCAGGGGTTTACACTTGTTGAGCTGATGATTTCAGTGGCCATTGTCGGCATCCTTGCCGGTATTGCTTATCCGAGCTACCAAGAAAATGTCAGAAAATCACACCGGGCCGATGCCCAAGCCGTTTTGATGAATTTGGTAAACATCATGGAGCGTAGGTTTACAGAAACCAATGACTATACCCTGGTGCCCGCGCAAGACCCGACGCCCTATTACAATATAGTCATTAACGCGACTGCAACAACTTATACCTTGCAAGCAGTGCCTATTGATGCTGACACTTGCGGCACATTACAAATAGACAATCTGGGCAATAAATCACCTGCCGGATGCTGGTGATTATGCGGTAGGTGATGCCGTTCAGTGGATAGCATCTGTTGAATGCGCTAAGCGGGATGGTCTACGAAACCCAACGTGATTCCGGCTTGCCCTGCCGCATACAAGGGTTTCCGTTGGCAAGGGTTACCAAGGCATCCCTGCGCTGTGAATGCCCACAATCCCTTTCTGCCTGCAGTCTGCGGCTTACCTCGCACAAGCGCAGGCTACGGTAAAAGGCAAGTTAGGGCATGTGGTTGACCCCAATCACTTACGAGACTGTGAAAGAATTATTTTATGTCCACGAAAATCACGAAAGTGTAAAACCAGATTAAATATAAGCTATTGAAAGTTATTGTTTAATTGTTTCGTGTTTTTTGTGGACAATCATTAATTCTTAGAGCATTTTGCAATACTTTCACAGTCCCTTACGTTTAGCCCTCTTGTTAATTGGCCAAAACGTGCGGGACATTTCCCCTACTACGCCGCTAACGCCCCATTCCAACCTGAATTGAGGCCAGCCTTAAGCTATTCACCCACAAAACGCCCTGACCCTGTCCAAGATCCCCCGCACATCCAGCCCGCACACCGCCAGCAGCTCCTCCCGGGTGCCCTGTTCGACGAAGCAGTCGGGCAGGCCGATGGCCAGCACGGGCTTGCCGAGCTTTTGGCCGTGCAGGAACAGGGCAACGTTGCTGCCCGCGCCGCCGGAGAGGACGTTCTCTTCGAGGGTGACGAGGGTGTCGTGGCTGTTCGCCAGTTCGAGGATGAGGGCTTCGTCCAGCGGCTTGACGAAGCGCATGTTGGCGACGGTGGCGTCCAGTGCTTCGGCGGCCTCCAGCGCGGGGGCGACCAGGCTGCCCCAGGCCAGGAAGGCGATCTTGTGGCCTTGGCGTTTGATTTCGCCTTTGCCGACGGGCAAGGTGTCCAAGTTGTCCTGGACGGGGACGCCGGGGCCTTTGCCGCGCGGGTAGCGCACGGCGGCGGGGCCTTCGTGCAGGAAGCCGGTGCTGAGCATCTGCCGGCATTCGTTTTCATCCGCCGGGGCCATGACGACCATGTTGGGGATGCAGGCGAGGTAGCTGTGGTCGAAGCTGCCGGCATGGGTGGGGCCGTCGGGGCCGACGAGGCCGGCACGGTCAAGGGCGAACAGGACATCTAAATTTTGCAGGGCGACGTCGTGGATGAGCTGGTCGTAGCCGCGTTGCAAAAAGGTGGAGTAGATGGCGACGACGGGTTTGGCGCCTTCGCAGGCTTGCCCGGCGGCCAAGGTGACGGCGTGCTGTTCGGCGATGGCGACGTCGAAGTAGCGGTCGGGGTATTGCTTCGAGAATTTGACCAGGCCGGAACCTTCGCGCATGGCGGGGGTGATGCCGAGCAGGCGTTGGTCTTGTGCCGCCATGTCGCACAGCCAGTTGCCGAAGACTTCGGTGTAGGTGGGGTGCGGCGAGGGGGTGGATTTGGGCAATCGGTCTTGGCTGGGGTCGAAGGCGGGCACGCCGTGGTAGGCCAAGGGGTCTTTTTCGGCGGGCGGGTAGCCTTTGCCTTTTTGGGTGACGATGTGCAGGAACCTTGGGCCTTGGATGTGCTTGAGGCTTTCCAGGGTGCTGACGAGCATGTCGATGTCGTGGCCGTCGATGGGGCCGATGTAGTTGAAGCCGAGTTCTTCAAAGAGGGTGCCGGGGACGATCATGCCTTTGACGTGTTCTTCGGTGCGCCTGGCCAGTTCCCAGACGGTGGGCATTTTGCTGAGGACTTTTTTGCTTTCCTCGCGCACCGAGGAATATAAACGGCTGGTGAGGATCTTGGACAGGTAGTTGTTCATCGCGCCGACGTTGGGGGAGATGGACATGTCGTTGTCGTTGAGGATGACCAAGAGGTTGGCGTCCAGGGAGCCGGCGTGGTTCATGGCTTCGAAGGCCATGCCGCCGGTGATGCTGCCGTCGCCGATGATGGCGACCATCTGGCGGTTCTCGCCTTTGAGGCGGGAGGCGATGGCCATCCCCAAGGCGGCGCTGATGGAGGTGCTGGAGTGGCCGACGCCGAACGCGTCGTACTCGCTCTCGGCGCGGTTGGGGAAGGCGCAGACGCCGTCACGGCTGCGGATGCTGGTCATCCGCTCTTTGCGCCCGGTCAATATCTTATGCGGGTAGGCCTGGTGGCCGACGTCCCAGACCAGTTTGTCGGACGGGGTGTCGAACACATAGTGCAAGGCCACGGTCAGTTCCACCGTCCCCAGCCCCGCCGAGAAATGCCCCCCGGACACGCTCACCGACCGGGTCAGGAACTCCCGCAGCTCCTTCGCCAGCGGCTTCAGCAGCTCTTTGGGCAACCGCCGCACGTCGGCGGGGGGGTTTGGGTCGGCTCTTAGGGGGTATATTGA
>Ga0082335_1003806_pt1 | contig 24023 bp, 18 predicted proteins | sample Subgrocontami58m_FD_72375 | JGI IMG/M metagenome (GOLD analysis project Ga0082335, IMG submission 72375) | Subsurface groundwater microbial communities from S. Glens Falls, New York, USA - GMW37 contaminated, 5.8 m (SPADES assembly) (version 2) ...
GCTACGGCGAGCTCGCCGCGTCGCTCCGCCGCCGCGACGGCTTCCTCGCCATCGCCGTGGTCAGCGAGACCCCCGGGCTCACGCTGGACGACCTGCTCGGCGACGACCCGTCGCTCGTCGACCATTTCATCAAGGAGCAGTTCAGCGAGGCCGGCCGCGAGTACCTGAGCTTCGAGAGCGGCGGCACGCGCGCGCTCGTCAACCCGCCCGACGTGTATGAGATCGGCCCCCACGACAAGGTCGTGGGTATCCCGGGGCCGGCATGATCGACCTCGGGCTGCTCCGCAAGATGCCGCTCTTCGGCGGGCTGTCGGACGCGCAGCTGCGTGAGGTCGCCGCCGCGCTCCGTGGTCGGGTGGTGCCCGCAGGCACGGCCGTATTCCGGGAGGGTGAGACGAGCACGTCCGTCTACATCCTCGCCCATGGGTCCGCGGGCACGTCGAAGCGTCTCGGGCTCGCGATCCGCGCGCCCGTGGACACGGCGAGGCAGAAGACGCTCGTCCGGCTCGTCGCGCCGCAGTTCTTCGGCGAGGTTGGCCTCCTCTCGGACCTGGAGCGGTCGGCGACCGTCGCGACGGAGTCGGAGTGCGAGATCCTCGAGCTGTCCCGCGAGGACTTCGAGCGCCTCGCGGCGCACGACCCTCAGCTCGGCTACCAGATGCTGCGGAACATCGCCGCGGTGCTCGTCGACCGCCTGCGCCGGACCGACCTCGACGTCGTGAAGCTCACCGCCGCGCTCAGCCTCGCGCTCGGCAACCGCTAGCGGAACTCTCCACGGACATGAGTCACCGCCTGAGCCTGTACCCAGCGCTCAGCTGCCGTCATCGGGCGCGGGCGCCTGGCCCGAGTCCACGGCCGGCAGCCCGGCTCCCGGCGCTAGCGGCAGCCGGACCGTGACCCGCGCGCCGCGGGGGCTCCGCGGCTCGAGCGCGATCGTCCCGCCGTGCCGCTCGACGATCCACTTCGCGATCGCGAGCCCGAGTCCGCTCCCCGTCGGATCGCGACGCCGCGCCTGCTCCGAGCGCCAGAAGCGGTCGAAGGCACGCGCGGTCTCATCGGGTGCGATCCCGATCCCGGTGTCCTCGACGCTGACGATCGCCGCGCCGTGCTCGGTCCGGAGCGAGACGTCGATCGAGCCGTCCGCCGGCGTGTACCGCCGCGCGTTGTCGAGGATCGCGAGGAGCACTTCCTTGATCCGGTCCTGCTCGCCCATGATCGCCGCCTGCTCGATCGCGCTCACCCGGATCGCCGCGCCGGGCTGGCCGCGGAGCTCCTCGAACGCCTCCATGACGAGCTCGTCGAGCTGGACCGGCCGCGCCGCAAGCGGCTGCGGGCCCGCGTCGGCTCGGGCGACCGCGAGGAGGTCGTTCACCAGGCGCGAGAGCCGACCGGCTTCCCGCACGATCTGGGTCACCGCCTCGCGCTCACCCGACGCCGCGGCACAGTCGATCGAGGCGAGCAGCTCGGCGTTCCCGCGGATCGTCGTGAGCGGCGTGCGGATCTCGTGGGAGACGTCGCTGACGAAGCGGTGCTCTGCGAGGTAGGCCTGCTCGAGGCTTGAGAGCATCGCGTTGAACGTGCGACCGAGCCGGCTGAGCTCGTCCTCGCCGTCGGCCCGCGCGTGGACCCGCCGCGACGGATCGTGCGAGCGCGCGACCTCCTCGGCGGTCGCGGTGAGCTCGGCGACGGGACGGAGCGCGCTGCCGGCGATGCCCCACGCGCCGCCGATGGCGACGCCGATTGCCGCGATCCCGAGGAGGCCGAGCGTCCCCCGCAGCTGAGCGTTCTCGGCGTCCATGACGCGCAGGTCGGCCGCCGTGATGACGCGGCCGACGCCCTCGAGCGGTATCGCGAGCGCGCGGGCGCGGCCCGGCTCCGTCCAGGTCGTCCGGAAGCCCGCCTCGAGAGAGCCGATGTTCGCGTCGGTGAACGCCGGGTTGTCCACCGGGCCGGCCATGAGCACCGGCGCGTCCTGTCCCACGGCGTAGACCCAGAGCGCGTACGGCTCGTCCACCGCCGGATGGAGCGTCGGCAGACGGACGTCCGCGAGGGACCTTCCGAGCGCGAGATCGAGGCGCAGCTCGGCGACCGCCCCGCTCGCGAGCTCCCTGAGGCCGGCATCGAGATCCTCGTCGTGGGCCTGGGTGTGGAGCAGGTACACGAGCGTGAAGGCGACGCCGAGGACCAGGCTGATGAGCACGCCGTACCAGAGCGCGAGTCGTCCTCGCAGCGTCACTCTGGTGACCGCCTCCCGCGCCGCCTCACTCCGGCCGCTCGGCGAGGGCGTATCCCGCGCCGCGCAGCGTCTGGATGAGGCGGGGCTCGCCGTGCGCCTCGAGCTTCTGCCGCAGGTAGCGCACGTATACCTCGAGGACGTTGTCGTTGCCCCCGAAGTCGTAGCCCCACACGCGCTCCGTCAGCGTCGCCCTCGGCACGACCTGGCCGGCGGAGCGGAGGAGGTGAAGCAGCAGCTTGTACTCGGTCGCAGTGAGCGCAATGTCGCGCTCGCCCCGCCGTGCCCGCCGAGTCGCGGTGTCAAGGCACAGGTCCGCGTAGCTGAGCATCTCGGCGCTCGGCTCGCGGCGCCGGAGCACGGCGCGGAGGTGGGCCAGGAGGACGGGCGGGCTGAACGGCTTCACGAGGTAGTCGTCCGCGCCAGCGTCGAGGCCCGCGATGTGCTCGATCGTGCCGTCGCGGGCGGTGAGCATGAGGATGCTGAGGTCCGGTCGCTCGGTGCGGAGGCGACCGCAGAGCGTGACGCCGTCGATCCCCGGCATGACGACGTCGAGGATCGCCGCGTCGGGGCTCCACTCGCGTGCGGTGTGGAGCGCTCGCTCGCCGTCCTCGCAGGTCTGCACGGCGTACCCCTCGCGCGCGAGGATCCGTGTGACGACGCTCGTCACGCCGGGGTCGTCGTCCGCCACGAGCACACGGACCGGCCTGCCGACGCTGGCCTCCACTGCGCACAGTGTCGGCGGCAAGGGGCTCTATGTCGGAGTGCCGACCGTCACAGTGTGTTGGTGCCTTTCGGTCCTTCCTTTCAGTGGGCTTTCAGCCCACCCTTTCGGTGGAACCTGAGAACGCACTCAGCCTCATCAGGATGAGCACCGGAGGGGCAATGCCGGACAAGGTCTCACGCAGGCATGTGCTGGCGGGTCTCGGCAGCGGAGCCGTGGCCGCCGGATTCGTTCCGATCGCGTTCGAGGCCGCGGGCGCCAGCCATCCCGCGGCGACGAGCGCGCAGAAGGACCGGCAGTGGGCGATGGTCATCGACCTTCGGAAGTGCGACGGCTGCAAGAAGTGCACCGACGCCTGCCAGACCGAGCACGAGCTGCCCGCCAACTTCGAGTGGATCAAGGTCTTCAAGATCGCCGACAAGCAGGGCCGCGAGTACTTCATGCCACGGCCGTGCTTCCAGTGCGAGAACGCTCCATGCCTGCGGGTCTGCCCCGTGGCCGCCACGTTCCGCGCGCAGGACGGGGTCGTGCTCGTTGACCAGGACCGGTGCATCGGCTGCCGGATGTGCATGGCCGCCTGCCCCTACGGCGCGCGGTACTTCAACTACGTGGACCCGCCGAAGGTCGACAACCCCTTCGCCAAGCCGGCGACGCCGGAGTTCCCGGTGCCGCAGCAGAAGGGCACGGTGGGGAAGTGCATGTTCTGCGTCCACCGCACCGAAGACGGCAAGCTCCCGGCCTGCGTCGAGGCGTGCAACATGCTCGCGCTCTACATTGGCGACCTCGTGGAGGACGTTGCCTCGAACGGCGAGGAGACGGTCCGCCTCTCGACCTTCATCCGTGACAACGACGCCTTCCGCTATAAGGAAGAGCTCAACACCGGGCCGCGGGTCTACTACATCGCCGGCCACGGCCAGCAGCTGGAATTCTGATGGACCACCGGACGCACGAGCTGTACGTCGACCGCGCGATGCGGAACATCGGCAAGACCGGGCCGCTCTGGTGGGCGATCGTCGCGGTTCTGGGCGTCTGTGTCGCAGCCGCCGCCTACGCCTGGGTCTACCAGCTTCAGCGCGGCCTGTGGGTCACCGGGCTGAACCAGAAGGTCTCGTGGGGCTTCTACATCATCAACTGCGTCTTCTTCATCGGGATCAGCTACGGCGGCGCGATGACCTCCGCGATCCTCCGCCTGACGAACGCGAAGTGGCGCGCGCCGATCACCCGCCTCGCTGAGGGCACCGCCGTCGTCGCGCTGCTCGTCGGAGCGGTCTACCCGCTCGTGGACCTCGGTCGCCCAGACCGCTTCCTCTATCTGCTCCAGTACGGGCAGGCCGGCTCGCCGGTGCTCTGGGACTTCGTGGCGATCAGCACGTACCTCGCCGCGAGCATCGTGTTCCTCTACCTGCCCCTCATCCCCGACCTGGCCACCTGCCGCGACCGGTACAAGGACACCGCGCGGGGCCTCCGTGGCTGGACCTACCGGTTCTTCGCGCTCGGCTGGACGGGCACGCCGCGCCAGGAGCGGGCGCTCATGCGCGGGATGGGCATCATGGCCGTCCTCATCATCCCGCTCGCTGTGTCGGTCCACTCGGTCCTCGCCTGGCTGTTCGCGGTGACCGTGCGCGGTGGCTGGCACAGCACGATCTTCGCCCCGCTCTTCGTCTTGGCCGCGATGCTCTCGGGCGTCGCCGCGGTGATCCTCGTCATCGCGGGGTTCCGCCGCGGGTATCGCCTCGAGCCTTTCATCACCGCGAAGCACTTCCGGTACCTCTCGTACCTCCTCATCGCGCTCGGCGCCGGCTACCTCTACTTCATGGTCAGCGAGTACCTCACCGAGGGGTACGTGCTCGAGGCGGCCTCCGGTCCGGTGCTCGAGGCGCTCTTCGTCGGCGCGTACGCGGCGCCGTTCTGGGGCTTCGTCATCGGCGGCCTGCTCCTACCGCTCGGGCTCGTCGCGCTCCCCGGCCGCTACCCCGTCGCGCGGGCCTGCACGGCGTCGGTCCTCATCATCGCCGGGATGTGGCTCAAGCGGTTCCTCATCGTCGTCCCGGGCATGGCGGAGCCGCTCATGCCGTGGGACTGGGGCCTCTACCAGCCCACGTGGGTGGAGATCGCGATCACGATCGGGTCGGCGGCGGCCATCCCGCTCGGGCTGATGATCTTCTTCTTCTTCTTCCCGGTTATGTCGGTCCACGAGATGGAAGAGGTCGAAGGTGTGAACGAGCCGGCGCGGCCGGCGCTCGCCCCCGCCTTCGCTGGAGGTGGCGATGACTAGGCCGAAGCGATCCCTCGTGCTCCTGGCCGTTGTCGCGCTCGCGCTGACGCTCGCCTCGCGGAACGACGCCGTCGTCCGCACGGTCGCGGACCTGCTCGGCCCGCGCGTGGCGCTCTTCGTGCCGGCTCGGGTGACCCTGCAGGCCGATCCCGGTGCCGCGCACGGCGGCAACGCGGCGGCCCCCGGGGCCGCCGCGCCGGCCGCGCCGGCCGTGTCTCGGCCGAGCGTCTCGGTGCCGTCCGCGACGACCACCGTCACGGTGCAGCCGGGCGCGAAGCTCGAGGCGGGCTACGTCCTCGAGGCCAAACTCGTCATGCCGAACGGCAAGCCGCTCAACGAGGCGGTCGTTCGCTTCTACGAGCCGGTCGAGCTGCTCGGCGACCGCGAGATGCTCATCGGCTCGGCGGTGACCGACGGGCAGGGCCGCGCGAGCCTCGCGTACCTGCCGGCACGGCTCGGTGGCCACGAGATCATCGCCCGCTCCGCGGCTCGCGACCAGCTCGCCGCCGCCGAGGGCCACACGACCTTCGAGGCGACCGTCGCCGCGCGGCCGTACCGGCCGGAGCACCAGCCCCTCTCCGCGTTCAGCGCCGCCGTGCCGGCCGTCGTCGGCCTGATCGTGCTCGGCGTCTGGGGGCTCATCGCCTTCGCGCTCTTCGGCACCGCGCGCAGCGTTGGCGCCGGAGCCCGCGTACCGGTGGAAGGGAGACACGCACAGCTCGCGACGGCACAGCCAAGGAAGAAAGCAAGGGAGGACCTCGCATGACCACAGCACCCCGGATCCTGCGCGTCACGGCGGCCCTCGTGATGACCGGCGCCGTCCTCACGTCGTGTGGCGGAGCCGGCACCGGCGAGACTGCGAGCAAGGCGCCAGCAGCGGTCGTGACGGCGCCCGCGGCCACGGTGGCACCTGCGGCGGCACCGGCTGCGCCGGCGGCCGCGAAAGCACTCATCCTCGTCGGCGACGTCGTCCGCGGCCCCAACCGGCTGACCCCCGACGAGAAGGTCTACCTTTCGTGTGTCCAGGCGAACCGCATCCCGCAGGACGGCCAGATCGTCTGGCGGTTCAAGGTGATCGACCCCGCGACGGCGAAGCCCATGGACGACAAGGCGCTCAAGTCGTTCGTCCTGACTTTGCCGGACGGCTCGACGAAAGCCCTGAAGTACGGCGGGCACGGCGGGCCCAACAAGACCGACGACTTCTTCTGGACCACCTCGTTCGACGTTCCCAAGGACTACCCGACCGGCGCGTTCCCGTACAAGATCCTCGCGACGAGCACGGACGGCATCACCGGCAGCTACGACCAGTTCAAGATCGCGAGCGCGATGCTGCAGGTCGTCGCCTTCGGCAAGCCCTGACCAGACGATGAAGGTGGAAGCGCGCAGGTGATCACGCGGCTCTCCCGGCCGATCGGAGCGGCGATCGTGATGCTCGGCCTCCTCGCGACCGCGTGCAGTGGCGCGACCCCGCCCTCCAGCGCTAAGACCGCACCCGCAAGCCAGGCAAAGCCCGCGGCGAGCGCGGCGGCGGCTCCGGCCGCCGCCGCCTCCTCGCCCGCGGCGCCCGCGGCCTCCGCCGCGGCGGAGCCGCCGATGGACCTCCTCGGCAAGTTCGGCCTCGCCCCCGCCCACGGGCCGTGGGGCACGACCGTCACCGCGGCCGGGACCGGCTTCAAGCCGCAGGCGACCTACGACGTCGTCTGGACGACCGTCGCCGGGTCGTGGAAGCTCTCACCCGACAAGAGCGAGCACAAGGGTCGCGACTACGCGCCGGTCCAGGTGCCGGTGAAGAGCGTCACGACCGACGCCGCCGGCTCCTTCACCCTGAGCTTCCCCGTGCCCCAGGAGTTCGGCTTCGGGCACGACGTCCTCGTCTTCGACGCCGGAGGCAAGGTCATCCGGAACAAGTCCCTCTTCGACGTCGACATGGACGTCTCGATCAGTCCGAAGAGCGGGCCGGTGGGGACCCCGATCACAGTCGAGGCGCGCGGCATCGGCTGGCGCCAGCTCGAGAACAGCTGGCTCCTCAACTACGACAACGCGTTCACCGGCTGGCTCTCCGCCGTGACGACGAAGGGCCTCGCGCGGTTCGTCATCCCCGCGACCGGCGAGCCGGGCACCCACGTCCTCACGATCCTCCACGGCGACTTCACGTTCCCGTACCTCAACATGCAGCAGAGCCCCTCGCCGAACCGGCCGCAGTTCCACATCCCGTTCACCGTCACGGACGGGCCGGCCGTGCTCCCGGCGAGCATCGCGCAGCAGGTCCAGCCGATCCTCCCGGCGAAGCCGGTGGATAAGGGGATCTACGCGACGCCGGCGAGCGGCATCGTGGGCGGGCAGGCCGCGTTCGTCGGCAAGGCGCTCCCCGCCAACAGCGACGTCGAGCTCACCTGGACGACGATGGTCGGGAATCGGGCGATCACCGGCTTCGAGGAGCAGACGACCACGCTCGCCAAGGTGCGCACCGACGCCACCGGCTCGTTCGCCTGGAGCTTCACGGTGCCCAGCGACCTCGGCGGCGCGCATAAGGTGGTCGCCAAGGTCGGCGGCGCCCCGGTCGCCGACACGCAGTTCACGATCCAGGCCAACGGCCTGCCGCTCGCGGCCACCCACGGCCCGTCCAACACGAAGCTCGACATCCACCTCAAGGGCGTGGGCTGGACCGAGACCGCGCAGATCTACCACCTCGTCTATGACAACGCGTACTCCGGGTACGTCTGCGGCTTCAACTCGGCGGGTGACGTCGTCATGCCGTTCGTCATGTCTGGCGTCAAGGGCTGGCACTACATCGACGTCTACCCGGGGATCTACCGCTCGACTGAGACCCGGCCGCAGAACACCAAGGTTCCGCAGCTCACCTTCGCCGATGACCATCCCGCGGAATCGCTCATCGCGTTCCATTGGGCGTACTTCGTCGACTGACCCAAACAAGCAAAGGGAGGACCTCGCATGGCACATCCCGTCCGGCTCCAGCGACTCCTCGCGGCCATCCTCGCGTCGGCCGTGCTCACCGCCTCGTGCGGCGGAGCCGGCACCGGCGAGACCGCGAGCAAGGCACCTGCCGCCCTGGTGACCGCGGCGCCCGCGGCGGTGGCCCCGGCCGCGTCGGCGGCACCCGCGAAGACCTTCCTCATTCTCGACGGCGACACCGTGCGCGCCGGTGCCGGCCTCACCGCGGAGGAGAAGCCGTGGCTCGACTGCGCCCAGGCGAACCGCTTCCCGCAGGGCAGCACGATCGTCTTCCGCTTCAAGGTCATGGACCCGCGGACCGCCAAGTCGATGGACGACAAGGCGATGAAGTCCGTGGCGATCACGCTCGGGAACGGCACGGTCGTGCCGATGGAGTGGGCGTGGCGTCCCAAGACCGGGACGCCGACGGAGTACTTCTGGCGGTACGTGTACAAGCTCCCGACCGACTACCCGACCGGCTCGTTCACGTACAAGATCGACGCGACCGACCTCGAAGGTCGCACCGGCTCCTGGACCCAGTTCACCTACGCGCCCAGCGTGGTCCAGATCGTCGCGGCCGGCAGCCGCTGACGGTCTGAGCGAACGAAGGAGCAGGAAGACCGGATGAAGGCGCGCTCTCCGCGCCGGCCCGCCGTGGCCCTCCTGCTCCTCGCGCTCCTCGCGACCGCGTGCACCGTGGGCGCTCCGCCGCCGGCCGGCCGGCCGGCGGCGCCGTCCACCGCCGCGTCCTCCGGCCGCGCGGCGGCGCCGTCCGCCGTGGCCTCAGCCTCAGCCGCAGCCTCGGCGTCCCCGGCGCCGCAGGCGCTCCAGACCCAGCTCCTCGGCAAGCTCGCGCTCACCCCGGCCCACGGTCCGTGGGGGACGCAGGTCACCGCCGCCGCGACCGGCCTGGTGCCGCAGACGAAGTACAACCTCGTCTGGACGACCGTCACGGGCGGCTGGGAGCTCTCGGCGGACCGCAGCGAGTACAAGGGACGCAAGTACGCGCCGGTCCAGACCCCGCTTTCGAGCGTCACGACCGACGGGGCCGGGGCCTTTTCGGCGAGCTTCAGCGTGCCGCAGGGCTTCGGCTTCCAGCACGACGTCCTCGTGCTCGAGGGCGCCACGGTCCTGCGGAACCAGGCCGGCTTCGACGTGGACCTCCAAATCGAGATCAGCCCGAAGAGCGGCCCGGTCGGCACGCCGATCACGATCGAGGCGCGCGGCATCGGCTGGCGCCAGCTGGAGAACAGCTGGCTCCTGAGCTACGACAACGACTTCACCGGCTGGCTCTCCTCGGTGACGACCGCCGGCGCCGCGCGCGCGGTCGTGCCCGCCACCGGCAGCCCCGGCGTCCACGTCCTCACGATCCTCCACGGGGACTTCACGTTCCCGTACCTGAACATGCAGCAGAGCCCCTCGCCGAACCGGCCGCAGTTCCGGATCCCCTTCATGGTCACCGAGGGACCCGCCGTGCTCCCGGCGAAGGTCGAGCAGCAGGTGCTCCCCAGGCTCGCCGCCAAGCCGATCGAGCGGGGCATCTGGGCGGCTCCCGCGAGCGGCCTCGTCGGCGAGCGCGCCTCGCTTGCCGGACGGGCGCTGCCAGCGAACAGCGACGTGTCGCTCGTCTGGACGACGATGGAGGGCAATCGCGTGGCCAACGGCTACGACGAGGTCACCAAGCCGCTCGGCACGGCGCGGACCGACGGCGCGGGGGCGTTCAGCTGGGACTTCGCCGTCCCCAACGACCTCGGCGGCGCCCACAAGGTCACCGCGAAGGTCGGCGACCAGGTGGTCGGCCAGACCGCCTTCACGCTCCAGCCGAACGCCTTCGCGCTCCCGAAGGACCACGGGCCCTCGGGCACCGAGGTCGCGGTCCACCTGTTCGGGGTCGGCTGGACCGAGACCGCCAACATCTACCACCTCGTCTACGACAACTCCTACGTGGGCTACGCCTGCGGCTTCAACTCGGGCGGCGACGTCACGGTGAACTTCGTGATGTCCGGCGAGAAGGGCTGGCACTACCTCGACCTCTACCCCGGCATCTACAAGGGGGTCGAGACCAGGCCGCTCAACTTCCGCGTCCCGCAGCTCACCTTCGCCGACGACCACCCCGGCGAGGTCCTGCCCGCCTTCCACTACGCCTTCCTCATCGACTGACCCTCGCGCTCGACACGACAATTCCGGTGCTCACGGGTGCCGCTCGTCAGGGGTTCTGCCTCGGACGGGCGGCATGCCGTTTCCGGGCCCCGGTCGCACAGCAGCCCTCGGACGCTGGATAATGGAGGCTCACTCGCCGAGGTAGCTCAGCTGGTAGAGCAATGGTCTGAAGAACCATGTGTCGCCGGTTCAAGTCCGGCTCTCGGCACAGCGGGACCGTGATCTCGGCGACACGCCTCTGCTGAGGCGCGCCCATACCTGACCCGTCCGGTCAGGGCACGCCGGACACGAGGACCCGCCTACCGCGTGGTAGGTTGAGTGTCCGTCCGGCACTCGCTCGTCGCCGGCTTGGGCGTGACCGTCGGTCTTGGCACAGCCCGATCCGAAGGAGGGCCCAGGCCATTTCGGCGCTTAGGTGCGCGCTCGTCCTGACTGTCGCCTGCGTCCTCGTCGCGTCGCCGTTTGTCCACGCCGAGACCGCGGCGGCCCATACGATCACCGACGGCGCCGCGCGGATCTCCGCGACGGCGCCTTGCGACACGACCGGTCAGCCGACCGCGACCGTCTACCTGCCGAACGTGACCAAGACCCTCGGTGGACCTGCCGGCTGGGACACCCCGTTCTACGTCCAGAACGCCGGCGCGATCCAGACCACGCTCGAGCTCTCCTTCTACCTCTTCGCCAACGGCGCGCTCGTGGCCTGCCGCAAGACCGCGGGCGTCGCACCGGGCGCCACGCTCGCCGACGATCCGAACGCGGACGCCGACCTCCCCGACAACGCCCAGTTCAGCGTGGTCGTGCGCAGCTTCGGCGCACCCGTCGTCGCCGTCGTGAACCAGGTGCAAGGCACGGGCGCGAGCACCCAGGCGCTCGCGTACGCGGGCTTCACCGAAGGCGCGACCAAGGTCTTCCTGCCGAACGTGACGCGCCGGTTCTACGGCTACGACGTACCGTTCATCGTGCAGAACCTCGGCGCGGCGACGGCGTCGGTGACGGCGGCCTTCGTGAGCTTCGACGCCGCCTTGCGCTTCAGCACCTCGCTCGCCATCGCGCCGGGACGCTCCGGTGTCGTCGATCCCGACTTCACCGCCGGCCTCGTCGATGGGACGCAGTACGCGGTCACGCTCACCTCGACCCAGCCGATCGGCGTCGTCGTGAATGCGCACAACGAGACCGGCAGTCCCGTCGCGTACAGTCACAACGGCCTCGCCCTCGGCGCGACGACGCTCTACGCGCCGTACGCGGTGAAGGGTGGAGCCGGCGGCCGGGTGTCGCCGGTCGTCGTGCAGAACCTCGGCGCCGCGGCGGTGGATGCCACGCTCGCCTTCACGCCGCTCGGCGGCGGCGCGGCGCAGACGCTCACACTCAAGGGGATCCCGCCGGGCGGCTCGACGGCGTTCGATCCGCGATTCACCCTCGGCACGACGACGCCGTGCGCCGGCCCATCCGCGACCTGCCTGGGCGCGGGCGAGTTCGCGCTCGTCATCACCGCGACCGGGTCGGTTGCCGCGGTCGTCCTCCCGGTCTCCGATGGCACGGTGGCCGGGTACCTCGCGTCGGCCCAGCCGTCCGCCCGGCAGGTGCTGCCGGTCATGTTCCGATCGGTCGGCGGCTGGACGGGGGTCGCGTACCTCCAAGCCGTCAGCGCGGGCCAGCTGACGGTCCGCTTCTACGCGATCGGTTCGGGCCAGCTCGCGGCCACCCAGAGCGTGGCGCTCGTTCCCGGCTCCACCGTGCGGCTCGACCCGCGGACGGTCGCGGGCTTGGCGGACGGCACGGCATACGCCGCCACGGCCGACGGGAACGGCGGCACGTTCGCGGCGGTCGTCTGGGAGCAGGCATCGACCGGCGGTGATGCCAGCATGATCTACGAGGCGTTCCCTGCGGCTGCGCTGCCCGGCGCGCCGCAGTTGGGCAGCGTCGTGGTGACGCCGGCGACGGCGTCCGTCGAGCCGGGCGCCACGCAGCAGTTCGCGGCCTCCGCGCGCGACCAGTTCGGCGCACCGCTCGCGGGGCAGACGTTCGCCTGGGCGGTGACGCCGGCCACGCTCGGCACCGTCGGCGCGGGCGGCGTCTTCACCGCGTCGGCGTCCGGATCGGGGAGCGGCACGGTCACGGCGACCGCCGGGACGCTGTCGTCGAGCGCGGTGGTGAAGGTCACGCTCCCCACGACCCAGACGGTCGGCGGGATCGCCTTCCAGATCTCGTCGCAGGGCACGACGGACGTCTACGCGGAAGCGACGATCTCCGCGACTGACCAGGCCGCGGTCGCGGCGGCGGCCGACACGGACGTCGCACGCGTGCAGACGGACTTCAGTCGCGCCTACACGAAGCGGCCCAAGATCTACGTCTTCGCGACGACCGCGAGCTACACGCAGGGCCTCCAGTCGGTGTTGGGGCTGACGGGCCCGGAGGCGCAGGCGGCCGGCGCGGAGTCGGACGGCCTCTTCAGGTCGAATCTCGTCGCGATCGCGGCCAACTGGGCGAAGATCACGCAGTCGAAGCCGATCTTGACGATCCGCCATGAGCTCACCCACATGATGGAGTACCAGATCGTCACGACGGTGTCCGTCCCGGCGTGGTTCAACGAGGGCACCGCGCGGCTGGAGGAGTACACGGTCCCCGCAAGCGACTACCGCGCGAACGAAGGCCGCTACGGCGCGGCGTCGATGGCGGCAACAGGCGGGCTCTTCTCGATGAGTGATCTCACGAGCCTGACAACCTGGAATGCCCGGACCGGGACACCGGCGGTCTACCAGTACTACCAAGCCGCTCGGATGGTGCAGCTGATCCGGGATGACGTCGGCCAGGCGGGCTCCGTGCGGATCTTCGACCTCATGGGACAGGGCCAGGCCTTCGAGCAGGCGTACCTGGCCGTGAGCGGCCAAGCGCTCGCCACCTTCTCCGGGAGCTTTGCGGCACGGCTGAGGGCGCTTGCGCCGGCGTACCCAGGCATCGCGACCGCGAACGATACCGTCGTGGGACCGGGACTTTCGATCCACCTCTACGGGTTCACGCCGGGCTCGTCCGTCACGATCTCGATCAGCGGCCCCGGTCGGAGCACCTCGACCAAGACGGTGAACGAGTACGGGGTCTACAAGACGTATCTCGACTCGTCGTGGCCTGCCGGCACGTACAGCATCACCGCGACCGGCTCGAACGGCACTGCCACCGTCTCGGCCACGCTGAACTCGTCGTCCGCCACCGCCGCCAGCACCATCGTGCGGAGCCCGGTCGAGCTCCTCCTCCCTGATGCGCTCGAGCCGGCCTCCGTCTGGTAGGGCGCGGGAGCTACGCCTCCCGCTCGTTGAGGACGCGCACACAGGTCAACTGACAAGCACGTGCGGCATGGGGCGGTGCTCCGCCCACCTTGGGTTACCTGCCGTAAGGCCTCCGTGGTGCCGGCGGAGAGGGCATCACCTGACCGACGGTCCCCGAACGCCGATCTCATCGTCGTGCTCTTGCTGGTCGTGCTGACGACGCTTCTCGCGCTCGTGCCGTTCATCCCGGGGCTGCGCGACATTCCACGGTGGATCCCGATCCATCGACTCATCTGGCGTCGGTACTACCGCGGGAACAGGCTGACGGCGGCGTAGGGACCGCGGCATCCTTGCGGTTCGTGGCTGAACGCGGAACGGCGTCCGACACCGTAGTGTCGGACGGTGGATGCCGTCATCTTGCTGGACGTGGACAACACCCTGCTGGACAACGACCGTCTGAAGTCCGACGTCGCCGCCGCCCTCGTCGCGTCGCTGGGGCGGGCGGGGGCGGAGCGATTCTCCGAGCTCTACGAGCAGGCGCGCTCGGACCGGGACGGGGTCGTCGACTACCTCGAGGTGCTCCGCCGTTTCGGCATCGAGCAGCCGGACCTCGCGAACGCCGCGGCGGCCATCGTGGACGGCGTTCCCTTCGAGCGCTACCTCTACCCGGGAACGCGCGGAGCGGTCGAGGCATGCTGGGCGGCCGGCACGCCGGTCGTGCTCTCGGACGGCGATCCCGTCTACCAGGTCGCGAAGATCGAACGCTCCGGGATCGCTGCGTTGGTGCGGGGCGGCGTCCTCGTCTACGACCACAAGGAGCGCCACGTCGCCCAGGTCATGCGGCGGTTTCCCGCCCATCGCTACATCATGGTCGACGACAAGGCCGCGACGCTCTCACGCATGAAGGAGCTGATGGGCGGAAGACTCACGAGCGTGCACGTCCGGCAGGGCCACTACGCCGACGAGGAGGCGCCCGGTCCTCCGCCCGATCGCACCATCCCGTCGATCGACGGCCTCGCGGCTGCGCTCGCGCTCATCGCATGAGTCGACAAGTGAGGATCGCCGGAGTTTCCAGAGAAGCCATCCGTCGCCGGCTCACGTACGGCCCGCGGCACAGGTGCGCGCTCACGGAGGCGCCGCGTCCCCATCCGGAGGGTGATCGCGGGCGGCGACAAAGGTCCCGGTTCGTTGGTCCGGACGGCCCTTTGGATGCTACCTCGACACAGCGAGTCTGTCCTCAGAAAGCCGGACGCGGCGGTCAGGCGAACGTCGCGAGCGGCGAGAAGAGGAGGGGCCTGTTGGAGCCGACCTTCGAGATCCTCACCCGCCTGGACTTCTCCGACGTCACCTACCTCCTCGAGATCTCCCATCCGGAGATGGCCCGCGCCGCGAAGCCGGGGCAGTTCGTCATTGTGATGTCGCACCCCGAGGGCGAGCGCATCCCGCTCACGATCGCCGACTTCGACCGCGAGCGCGGGACGATCACGCTCGTCGTCCAGGCGATGGGGAAGACCACTCGCGAGATGCAGCGCGACTGCCGGGTCGGCACGCGCCTCTACGCGCTGGTCGGCCCGATGGGCGAGCCCGGCCACTTCAGCGGCGTGAAGAAGGTCGTCTGCGTCGGGGGCGGGCTGGGCGTCGCGCCGATCTTCCCCCAGGCGCGCGCGTTCAAGGAGGCCGGCGCCTACGTCATCGGGGTGATCGGCTTCCGGAACAAGGGCCTCGTGTTCTGGGAGGACAAGTTCCGCGCCTACTGCGACGAGTTCATTATCTGCAGCGATGACGGCTCGGTCGGCATCAAGGGCCTGGTGACCGAAGGAATCAAGCTCGCGATCGCCGGCCACAGCGACATCGACGAGATCATCGCGATCGGCCCGCCGATCATGATGCGCGGCTGCGCCGAGGTGACCCGGCCGTACGGGATCAAGACGATCGTGAGCCTCAACCCGGTCATGGTGGACGGCACCGGGATGTGCGGCGGCTGCCGCGTGAAGGTGGGCGACCGGGTCCGGTTCGCCTGCGTGGACGGCCCGGAGTTCGACGGTCACCAGGTGGACTTCGACGACCTCATGTTCCGCCTCGGGCGCTTCAAGCCCGACGAGAAGGCCGCGCTCGACCGCTGGCAGCAGGGCTGCCGTCTCGAGGGCGAGGCCGCGACGGCGACCGCGCTCGCCGCGGCGCCGCAGCCCGGGCCGGGGCGCCCGGCGTGAACGGGAGATAGGGACGGCCGTGGCGAAGAAGCGCACGATCCGCACGATCCCGCAGGAGCGCACCGCGATGCCCGAGCAGCCTGCGCTCGAGCGGGCGAAGAACTTCGCCGAGGTGGCCTGCGGCTACGCCCTCGCCGAGATGGCCCGCGAGGCGGAGCGCTGCCTGCTCTGCCCCGACGAGCCGTGCGTCCGCGGCTGCCCGGTCGGGATCGACATCCCGGGCTTCATCGCGAAGCTCGGCGAGAAGGACTACCGCGGCGCCTACGACGTCATCACCCGCACCAGCCTCCTGCCGGCGATCTGCGGGAGGGTCTGCCCGCAGGAGACGCAGTGCGAGGGCGTGTGCACGGTGGGTCAGACGCTCGCGCCGGTCGCGATCGGCCGGCTCGAGCGGTGGGTCGGTGACGCCGCGATCGCCGGGGGCTGGTCGAGCGCCCCGTACATGGAGCCGAACGGGCTCAAGGTCGGGATCGTCGGCTCCGGGCCGGCCGGGATGGCCTGCGCGGCCGACATGGCCAAGGCGGGCTGCAGCGTCACGGTCCTCGAGGCCTTCCACCAGCCGGGCGGCGTGCTCCGCTACGGCATCCCCGACTTCCGCCTGCCGAACGAGGTCGTGGACGCCGAGATCGAGAACCTCGCGCGGCTCGGCATCAAGTTCCGCACGAACACGCTGGTCGGCCGGCTCTTCACGATCGAGCAGATGATCTCGGAGATGGGCTACGACGCCGTCTTCATTGGGACCGGCGCGGGCTCTCCCACGTTCACCGGGATTCCCGGCGAATCGCTGAACGGCGTGCTCTCGGCCAACGAGCTCCTCACGCGCTGCAACCTCATGCGCGCCCGGGAGTTCCCGAGCTTCGACACGCCGATCCCGATCGGCAAGGTCGTCGCGGTCATCGGCTCGGGCAACACCGCGATGGACGCGATGCGGGTCTGCCTGCGGCTCGGCGCCGAGAAGGTCGCCTGCGTGTACCGCCGCGGCCGCGAGGAGAGCCCGGCGCGCGCCGAGGAGCTCCACCACGCCGAGCAGGAGGGCATCGAGTTCAGCTGGCTCACCAACCCCGTCGAGATCCTCGACGACGGGAAGCGCGGCGTCCGCGGCATGCGCTGCCAGCGGATGGAGCTCGGCGAGCCCGACGCCTCCGGCCGGCGCCGGCCGGTTGCCGTGCCGGGCAGCGAGTTCGAGTTCCCCTGCGACACCGTGGTCTTCGCGATCGGGACGAACGCGAACCCGATCCTCGGTCAGACCTCGAAGCTCAAGCTGAACAAGTGGGGCTACATCGAGACCGACGAGAACCTCGCGACCTCGATCGCGGGTGTGTTCGCCGGCGGCGACATCGTCACCGGCGCCGCGACGGTCATCGAGGCGATGGGCGCCGGGCGCAAGGCCGCGCGCGGCATGAAGCGCTACTTGGGTCTCCGCGACAGCGACCTGCCCTACCGTCCGGCCGGGGCCGACGGCGAGCTGCTCTTCGGACTCGCCGACTACGAGCGAAACTACGCGCGCGTGCGCGTCTCCTAGAGGATGGTCATGACCACGACGACCGAGCACCTCGTTGACGGAACCGCCGTGACCGCGGTCCTCCCGGGGCCGCGGACGGTCACCACCCTCAGCGAGCACATCGTCGAGGTCATCAGCGACTCCGGCGAGGGCGCGCAGCGCTGCGGCCAGGCGCTCGGCGCGATCGCCGCCAAGTCCGGCAACGGCGTGTGGAACGTGGAGATCATCCCGGCCGAGATCCAACCGCCTGCGCGGAGCGTGGCCGGCGCGAGCGGGAACCGCATCCGCCTGGGCGCGCGCCGGATCACCAACGGCGGCGACGAGGCCGACCTCGTCGTGGCCTTCAACGAGCAGGTGCTCCTCGGGCGGGTGCGCGCGAACGAGCTGAAGCCCGGCTGCACCATCCTGCTCGAGAGCATGTGGCGCGAGGACCGCGACCCCGCCATCGCCCGCTCGTACGCCGCGGCCTACGACGAAATGGTCGCCGCCGGCTACCGCGTCATCGAGGTCCCGATGGAGCGCGAGTGCCGGAAGCTCGTGCCCGACCCGCGCCGCGGCAAGAACATGTTCGTCCTCGGGATGCTCTGCGACCTCTACAGCTTCGACCCGGGCCTCGCGAAGGAGCAGATCGCGATCACCTTCGGCAAGAAGGACCAGAAGGTGATCGACGCGAACGTGCGGCTCTTCGAGGCCGGCTGGGCCTGGGCTGGCGAGAACCTGGACTTCCGGTACGGCATCCCGGCCACGCGCGCCTCGGAGGCGCAGGTCGTGATCACCGGGAACGCCGCGCTTGCCCTCGGCATCCTCGCCTCGGGCATGGAGATCTGCGCGATGTACCCGATCACGCCGGCGACCTCGGCCTCGCACTACCTCAGTGAGATCTTCGAGCGCGTCGGCGGCGTGGTCCACCAGGCCGAGGACGAGATCGCCGCGTGCGCGTTCGCGATCGGCGCCTCGTACGCCGGGAAGTGCGCGGTGACGATCACCTCCGGGCCGGGCTACTCGCTCAAGCAGGAGGGGATCGGGCTCGCGGTCATGGCCGAGATCCCGCTCGTCGTCGTCAACGTCCAGCGCGGCGGGCCGAGCACCGGCCAGCCGACCAAGCCCGAGCAGGGCGACCTCCTCACCGTGATGTACGGCAGCCACGGCGACGCGCCGAAGGTCGTGCTGGCCGTGAGCGGCATCGAGGACTGCTTCTACGCGATGATCACCGCGCGGAAGATCGCCGAGACGTTCAACACCGTCGTGGTCGTCCTCTCGGACGCGAGCCTCGCGACCGCGCAGCAGCCGTTCCCGCGGCCGGTCTTCACCGAGGACTGGCTCGTGCCGCCGGTGGACCAGAGCGCGGTGCCCGAAGGCGCCAAGCCGTACGACTGGGACGCCGAGACCGGACTGTTCCGCCGCTTCATCCCCGGCCAGCCCGGCGGGATGCACACGCTCACCGGGCTCGCGCACGACCGGCTCGGCCACGTCGCGTACGACCCGGCCGCCAACGAGGACGGACTGCGCCACCGCAGCTTGAAGCTCGCCGCGCTCCAGCGGACCCTCCGCTGCCCGCCGGTCTTCGGCGACGCGACGGGCGACCTGCTCGTCGTCGGGTGGGGGAGCACGAAGGGCGCGATCGAAGAGGCGGTCGAGGGCCTCCGCGCCGAGGGCCGCAAGGTGTCCTCGCTCCATCTCACGTTCATCCAGCCGATGCCCTCGGGGATCGGCGACATCCTCAAGCGCTTCAAGAAGGTGATGACGGTGGAGGCGAACTGGGCCGACCGGCTCGAGGATCCCCTGGTCAGCGCCGAGAACCGCCGCTACGCCGCGCTCGCGATGCTGCTGCGCGCGCGCTACCTCGTGGACGTGGACTGCTGGACCGAGGTGAGCGGCCGGCCGATCGGGCCGGGCGCGATCCGCGCGGCGCTCCTCGCACGGCTCGGGCAGGTGAAGGGATGAAGGACGTGACGACGACGCCCGTCATGCAGTGCCTGCTCCAGACGACCGAGGAGCACCACGAGCTCGCGGACTACCAGCAGGGCGTGACCCGCTGGTGCACCGGCTGCGGCGACAACGCGATCCTCGCGGCGGTCCAGCGGCTCTGCCGCGACCACGACCTCACGCCGGAGAAGACCGTGTTCGTCTCGGGGATCGGCTGCTCGAGCCGGCTCCCGCACTACATGAAGACGTACGGGTTCCACGGGACCCACGGTCGCGCGCTCCCGATCGCCGAGGGCGTGAAGATGTCGCGGCCCGACCTCAACGTCTTCGTGAGCACCGGTGACGGCGATTGCCTCTCGATCGGCGCGGCGCACTGGATCCACGCGCTCCGCTACAACATGGACCTCACGATGATGCTCCACGACAACCACATCTACGGCCTCACGAAGAAGCAGGCGTCGCCCACCTCGCCGATCGGCCTCCTGAGCAACACGACCCCCAAGGGCTCGTACCTCGACGCGCTCAACCCGCTCACGGTGACCCTGGGCGTGCAGAACGTCTCGTTCGTCGCCCAGGCGGTGGACTGGATCCCCGAGCTTCTCTTCGACATCATCGACGCGGCCTACCGCCACAAGGGCTTCTCGTTCGTCCGCATCATCCAGCGCTGCCCGGAGTTCCTGCCCGGTATGTTCGACGCGTACCTGCAGGACCCGCAGCGGACCCAGCTCCTCTTCCACGAGGACGGTCTCAAGATCAGCGCTGGGCTGGCGAAGGTCTACCAGAACCGTCTGGAGCACGATCCGTCGAACATGGATCGCGCGCGCGAGATCGCCTCGGTCGAGGACCCGATCCCGGTCGGCATCCTCTACCGGAACGAGAGCGTGCCCCGCTACGAGGAGCTGCGGCACGCCGGGCAGCTGCGCACCGCCGACCACCTGCGTCGCGGCCTCGACGCCGAGCTCGACCGCTTCACGATCTGGCCCGACGGCGCCGCCGCGCCGGCGAGCGACTCGTGACCGCAGCCTCACAGGAGCAGCGCTTCTTCCACCTCACGGGGAAGCGCTCGGGCACCGCGCTCGGGTCGATCGACGGTCTCTCGCTCCGTCCGGCGCTCTTCGCCGGCTTCCACGATCTGACCAGGCTGCGCTACGACTACCCGGTCGTCCTCGTCGAGCGCGAGGGCGACGGCCCGTTCGTCCACACCCTCTCCGGGCTCGTCGACGCCCTCCTCGCGGAGATCGCGCCGGCCGGCATCGCCGGCGAGCGGATGCGTCGCACCGTGCTCAGGCTCGAGCGGGAGGTCCGCGTGCTCCTCGCCGAGGGCGGCGCCGGGCGGCTCTCGACGCTCTGGCGCGAGGCCGCCGAGCGGCTCGTCGCGCTCGGCGGCGCGCCGGTCGAGCAGGATCTCGGGCGCGCGCGGACCGCGCTCCGTGCCGACGGCGAGGTCGTCGACTGCGACGCCGCGCTGCCGGCCCGCTTCGTCGCGCACGTCTGGCGCGTCGCGCAGGCAGGCACGGCGCGCCGGCTGCGGCGCACCATCGACACGCTCGTCGTGCAGCTCTCCGACCTCGTGCGGGCGGACCACCTCCGGTCGGAGTCCGGACGGCACGCCGACACGCTGCGGTCCGGCGTCGGCGCGAGCCACGCCGGGCTGTTCGATTTCGACGTCATGGCGAAGCTCCTCGCGGGCCCGTCGGGGAAGAGCGCGCTCTCCGCGGAGCGGCGACGGCGCATCGACGGCGTCCTCGGGGTCCTCCGCGGGCAGCGCTTCGTCGGCGGCGCTGCCACCCCCGCCATGTACGGCTACGAGTTCGGCGAGATCGACGCCGCGCTCGCCGCGTTCCGGGAGCGTCTTCCGGCGATGGCCGACCTGGTGAAGGCGATCGCGATCGCCGAGCTCGAGGTCGCCGGTCACTACGCGGAGCCGAAGCACGATGACTACTTCGCCGGCTACGACCAGCGGTCGCTCGGCGCCGCCGAGCTCGCGCTCTTCCCCGGCTACCTCGTCTGCCTCGATGCCCGGCACGGGGGCGGGCCCGGGCGGGCGCGGCTCGTCGAGGCGCTCTCGGAGGGCGCGCCGCTCAAAGTCCTCGTCGAGACCGACGACATCCTCGACGAATCGACGTTCAGCGAAGGCACCTTCAGCCTCGGGACGCAGCTCGCCCGGTCGGCGATGGGCCTGAACGACGTGTTCGTCCTCCAGTCGTCGAGCTCGAACCTCTACCGGGTCCGCGAGCGGGTGCTCGCCGCGATGGACTACCCGGGGCCGGCGCTCCTCAGCGTCTTCACCGGTGCCGGAGACGGCCCCGGCGGTCTCCCGCCGTACCTGGTGGCCGCGGCGGCGATGCAGGCGCGCGCCTTCCCCGCGTTCACCTACGACCCCGCCGCGGGCGCCGACTGGGCGCAGCGGTTCTCGCTCGAGGAGAACCCGCAGCCCGCGCTGACCTGGCCGGTCCACGAGCTCTCCTACGCCGACGGCGAGCTCCAGCGGGTGACCGAGCGCCTGCCGTTCACGTTCGTCGATTTCGTCGCCTGCGATCCGCGCCACACCGCCCACTTCGCCCGCGTGCCGCGCGAGCACTGGAACGGCGGCATGGTCTCGGTCGGCGACCTGCTCGCCGGGTCGGCGGGAGGCGGCGAGACGGTGCCGTGCGTCTACGCGGTCGATGCCGAGCGCCGGCTTCACAAGCTCGTCGTAGACGAGAAGCTCGTCCACGCCGCGCGCCGCTGTGCCGACACCTGGCGTCGTCTTCAGGAGCTGGAGGGGCTGAAGCGCAAACCGGAGCCCGTCGCCGTCATGGCGGCCGCGGTCGCACCGGCTCCGTCGGCGTCGCCCGTCGCGTCCGGCATGGCGGCCCCGTCCGCTGCCGCGGCGACGGCGGTCGCTGTGGCAGCCGCGGACGCGGCGGCCGCCGAGCCCTCTTCCGACGAGCCGTACATCGAGACCCCGCGCTGCACCACCTGCAACGAGTGCACGCTGGCCAACAACAGGATGTTCGCGTACAACGAGAACAAGCAGGCCTACATCAAGGATGCGTCCGCCGGCACGTACCGGCAGCTCGTCGAGGCCGCCGAGAGCTGCCAGGTCGCGATCATCCACCCAGGCAAGCCGAGGGACCCGAACGAGCCGGGGCTCGACGAGCTCCTGGAGCGTGCCGCGGCGTTCGCCTAGCGCGCGGACTCGCGGCGGCCGCCCGTTGGCGGAGCGGATCGTTCGGTCCAGACCTCAGCCCGAGGCCGGTGTGCCCTTCCGTTGTCGGCGCGGATCGTTCGGTCCAGGCCTCAGCCGGAGGCCGGTGAGCCCTTCCGTCGCCGGCGCGGATCGTTCGGTCCAGGCCTCAGCCCGAGGCGCTCGAGGACATCAGCGGTGTGGCGACCGGGCCGCGCCCGCGACGCGAGGAGCGCCCTGAGATCCGCAGGGTCGTCGAGGTCGAGCGCGAGGCCCTGCCGGCGGACGGTCCGCGACCGCAGACCGGCGAGCCGCGCGGCGTCGAGGTGCAGGCGGTAGCTCGACGGGCCGAAGCGCGGCGCGAGCGCGAGCGGCGGCGAGAGGACGAGCGCGTTCGTGCCGTCGCGCCGCCGGTCGGGCGCGAGGACGACGTCGGCGGTCCGCGCGCGCGCGGCGAGCGCGACGATGTCGGCGGGCCGGAGGAGCGGCAGGTCCGCGGGCAGGATCACCACCCGCCGCGCGCCACGCCGTGCCGCCGCGGCGAGCGCGTCGCGTGCCGCGCTCCGCGTTCCGCGAGGGCGCACCCGGAGCGACGCCGCGCCGTGCCGCGCGGCGACCGCGCGCACCGCCGCGCTCTCGGTCACCACGAGCACGCGGCCCACCCGTGCGTGCCGCGCGCTCTCGAGCACGTCCTCGAGCATCGCGAGCGCGAGCGCCGCCCGGCTCGCAGGCCCGAGCACCCCGGCGAGACGCGACTTCGCCCGCTCCGGATCGCGAGCGAGGACGAGGAGCCAGAGCTCAGCCTCCATGCGCTCGGGCCGCGTCGAGCACGGCGCGGGCGAGCGCCGCCTTCGCCGCCGCGTCACGCATGATCGTCGGGGCGACCACGGGGCGCACGCCGAGCGCGGTGACGCGTGGCGCGAGGTCCGCGTCCTGCTCGTCGATGACGAGCACGTCGAGGAAGTCGGCGTAGAGCGCGGCGACGCCCGCCGCCGAGACCTCGTGGCCGAGGCTCGCGAGCATCGCGGCCGCGGGGCCCTTGAGCGCCTGCCCGCCGACGATCGGCGAGACCGCGACGATCGTCGCGGCCGTCGCCACGAGCGCGGTGCGGACACCCTCGACCGCGAGCACCGGGCCGATGCTCACGATCGGGTTGCTCGGCGCGACGATCACGACCTCCGCCTCCGCGATCGCCACGAGGACCCCAGGTGCGGGCCGCGCGCCACTGTCGAAGCGGACCTCCGCCGCGAGCACGCCCGGCGCGGGGCGCGTGCCGCTGTCAAAGCGCACCTCGCGCACGACGTCGCGCGAGCCGCGGCGGACGAAGTAGTCCTGGAAGGCGAGCCAGCCGTCATCCGTGCGGACCATCGTCGCTTGCGTGTCGTCCGTCGCCGGAAGGAGCGTCGCGCCGATGCCGAACGCGCGACGCAGACGCTCCGTCACACCGGAGAGGGGGAGCCCCTCGCGGAGGAGCGCGGTGCGGTGGATGTGCGTCGCGAGGTCCGCGTCGCCGAGGCGGAACCAGGTGTCGCGGCCGAGCCGCGCGAGCGCCTCCTGGACGTGCGAGGGGTCGGCGCGGACACCCCATCCGTTGGTCTCGTCCACTATGCCGG
>Ga0082335_1003808_pt1 | contig 24012 bp, 20 predicted proteins | sample Subgrocontami58m_FD_72375 | JGI IMG/M metagenome (GOLD analysis project Ga0082335, IMG submission 72375) | Subsurface groundwater microbial communities from S. Glens Falls, New York, USA - GMW37 contaminated, 5.8 m (SPADES assembly) (version 2) ...
CAGCGACTCGCCTTGCCCTTGCCCGCTTCCCGACGAGAGAGGGCAAGGGCAAGGGCAAGGGCAAGGGCAAGGGCAAGGGCAAGGGCAAGGGCAAGGGCAAGGGCCCCCCCGCGCCTGACCCTTCCCTGCGCCCCGGCGATCTGCGATAATCCGGCGTCCCACCGGAGCCGATTCGCGCATGATCCGCACCCTGGCCATTCTCCTCGTCCTCGCGGCCGCGGTCTGGGGCGCGATCGCCTGGGCCCGTCGGGAGATCCCGCTCGAAGTCAAAGTCATCCCGGTCCTGCGCGGCACGGTCGAGGAGACCGTCACCTCCACCAGCTCCGGCACCGTCCGGCCGCTCAAGCAGGTCAAGATCCTCTCCGAGCTGATGGGCCGGGTCGACCGGATCCATCTCCGCGAAGGCGCCGCCGCCGCGTTCGACCAGATCGTCCTCGAGCTCGACCGCAAGGCTCTCGAAGCCCAGCTCGCCGTCGCCGCCGCCAATGTCGCGGTCGCCCGCTCGCAGGTGGACTCGGCGGTAATGCGCCGCCAGAAGGCGGAGGACGACTTCCAGCGCATGAGCGGCCTGTTCAACGGCTCCGCGGGCACCCGGTACGTCTCGCACGCGGAGTTCGAGCGCACCCGCTGGGAGCGCGATCTCGCGGTCGAAGGGGTGCGCACCGCCCAGGCCAACCTGGGCCTGCTCGAAGCCCAGAACCGCGTCGTCGAGGTCGATCTCGCGCGCAGCCGCGTCGCGGCGCCGTTCGCCGGGACCATCACCCGCCTGCCGGTGGAGGAGGGGGACTCGGTCAATCCGGGCGTCGCCCTCTTCGATCTCATGGACACCTCCTCGATCCAGGTGCGCGCCCCGTTCGACGAGGTCGACGTGGGCAAGATCGCCCTCGGCCAGCCCGTGCGCCTTGCGCTCGACGCCTTCCCCGACCGGGTCTTCCCCGGCGCCGTCGCCCAGATCGCCCCCACGGTCTCGACCACGCTCGACAAGAACCGCACCATCGACGTCACCGTGACCGTGCAGGATCCCGACCGGGTCCTGCGCATCGGCATGTCGGTCGACGTGGTGATCGTGGTCCAGACCGTGGAGAACGTGCTCTACGTGCCCGCAAAGTCGATCAAGGACCTGCGCTCGGTCTACGTCGTGGAGGCGGGGATGATCCGCGTCCGGCAGGTCGCGCTCGGCTCGAGCAACTGGGACACCACCGAGGTGCGATCGGGGGTCCAGGAGGGGGAACTCGTCGTATCGCTCCTCGACCTCGAGGTGAAAGGCGAGCTGGACGGGCGTCCAGCCCTCGCCGTGACGGAGAAGTAGGCGCCGTGGGCGACATCGTCGATGTCCGCAGCCTGACCAAGACCTACGACCTGGGCCGGGTCCGGATCGAGGTGCTCAAGGGGATCACCCTCGCGATGGGCGCCGGCGAGTTCGTGGCGGTGATGGGCCCCTCGGGCTCGGGCAAGTCGACCTTGATGAACATCGTGGGCTGCCTCGACGGGCCGACGGCGGGGACCTACGCGCTCGCCGGCATCCGGGTCGAGACCTTCACCCCCGACCAGCTCGCGGAGGTCCGCAACAAGAAGATCGGCTTCGTGTTTCAGACCTTCAACCTGCTGCCCCGCTTCACCGCCTTGAAGAACGTCGAGCTGCCGCTCACGTACTATGGCATGGCGCGACGGGAGCGGCGGGAGCGGGCCTTTCGCGCGCTCGAAGCGGTCGAACTCGGTCCGCGCGCGGAGCACAAGCCGAACGAGCTCTCGGGCGGAGAGCGACAGCGGGTGGCGATCGCCCGCGCGCTGGTCAACGAGCCCGCGATCCTGCTCGCGGACGAGCCGACCGGCAACCTCGACAGCCGCGTCGGGCAAGAGATCATCCGCCTCTTCCAGCGGCTCAATCGCGAGCGCGGCCTGACCATCGTGATGGTCACGCACGACCGCGGAGTCGCCGAAGCCGCAGGGCGCATCCTGCACCTGCTCGACGGGGTGATCCACCGCGAGGAGCGTGGCAGCAGCGGGGTGAGCGGCGTCGACCCAGCGGGCGCCGCTGCACCCGTCTCGACGGCAGCGCGGGGAGGCGACGGCGTGAGCCACGTCGATCCGGTGCGCCCCGCTTCGGACATTGCATCCGTCTCGACGGCAGCGTGCAAGGCGACGGCGGCGCGGGAGGGCGCAGCGTGAGCTTCTTCGAATCGGTCCAGCTCGCGCTCGAGGCGCTCGCGGCGAGCAAGATGCGCGCGTTCCTGACCATGCTGGGCGTGGTCATCGGCGTGACCGCGGTGATCCTGCTGGTGTCGATCGGCGACGGCGCGAAGAGATACGTCGAGGAGCAGTTCGAGTCGCTCGGCGCCAATGTGATCATCCTGATCCCCGGCCGGACGCAGACGCACGGCGCGGGGCCGCCCATGCTGCACACGATCAACCCGCTGACGCTGCGCGACGTGGTCGAGATGCGCAACCAGTGCCGGAGCGTGAAGTGGATCGCCCCGATCTTCGTCGGCACCTCGACGATCAAGTTCCGCAACCGCACGCGCGGCGTGCCGGTCATCGGCGCGACGCGGGAATTCCAGGAGGTGCGCAACCTGTGGGTGGAGGTGGGCTCCTTCCTCCCGGGCGGGGACACCTTCAGCGAGAAGCGGGTGTGCGTGCTGGGACGCACGGTCAAGACCGAGTTGTTCGGCGAGGACAATCCGCTCGGGCGCATCGTGAGCATCGGCGAGACCAAGTTCCGCGTCGTCGGCGTGATGCGCAAGAAGGGCCGGAGCCTGGGCATGGACCTGGACGACCTGGTCTTCGTCCCGGTGAAGGCGAGCCAGAAGCTGTTCAACGTGGACGGCCTCATGGAGGTGCTGTGCTCGACCGCGCGGCATGAGGACCTGCCGCGGGCGCAGCGCGAGGTCCGCGAGGTGATGATGCGCCGCCACGATGGCGAAGAGGACTTCACCGTGATCGACCAGGGGGACATGCTCAACGTGCTGGGGAGCGTGCTCACCGGGCTGACGTACGCGCTCGCGGGGATCGCCGGGATCTCGCTTTTCGTGGGCGGGATCGGCATCATGAACATCCTGCTGGTCTCGGTCGGAGAGCGGACCAAGGAGATCGGCATCCGCATGGCCGTGGGCGCCAGGCAGCGGGACATCCTGCGCCAATTCCTGGTCGAGTCGATCGTGTTGAGCTCGCTCGGCGGGCTGATCGGGATCGGGCTGGGAGGCGGCGGCGTGCTCGGCGCCAAGGTGTTCGTCGAGGACATGCCGGTGAACCTGACCTGGTGGACGCTGGCGGTCGCCTTCGGCTTCTCGTTCGTGGTCGGCGTGTTCTTCGGCGTCTTTCCCGCGATGAAGGCGTCGCGGCTGAATCCGATCGACGCTCTGCGGTACGAGTGACCCACCGCCGGCGGAGGGGGATCAAAGGGGGGAACGGGAACGGTTCTCGGGATCCCGAAGTACTGAGATCCGGCATCGCCGGCGGTCCCTCGATTCGAGGGTGAACACGGGTGCGTCGAAGGTCCCGGCAACACATGGAGGACGTTATGAGTCGCAACTTCTGGCTCGCGTTGGTGGTGACGATGGCGGTGGGTGTGTGCGCTTCGGTCGCGACGATGGCGCAGGACGACGGCAGCGGCGGCCCCGGCGGCGCGGGCGGAGCTGGGGGACGGCGGAGCAGCGGCGGTCCCGGGGGCATGGGCGGCGGCGGCGCGCCCGCCTCGATGGTGGCGCACAAGGACCACCTCTACATCCTCATGGGCCCGCGCCTGGTGAAGGTCGATCCGGAGACCATGAAGGTCGTGGCCGAGCTCGAACTGGCGGGCGGCCCGGGCGGCGGCGGCGGCAGCCGGCGCGGCCCGAAGCCCGGCGGCGAGGAGGGCGGCGGCGAACCCAAGTAGCCCGCCCAAACCATGGTTGTCCGGTTGCTTGCCAAGGGGTCGCGACCCCTGCGCCCGTAGCGCATCGGTGGTCAGGCCCCTGCGGGTCGTGGTCTTGGACGAGCACGAGCACGAGCACGAGGACGCCCGCGCGTCGACGGAGGCGCACGGGCCTGCGCGCGGGCTTCTTCCGTGTCTTCGCGGCCGGTGCCCCCCGCGTCACCATCTCGGCGAAAGCAGCTCCGCGGGCACGATGCGCTTGCCCTGGCAGGCCAGGCAGGTCTTCATCCCCTCGCAGCTCGGGCAGGGGTTGCCCTTCGCTTCCAGCCCGGTGCCGCGGCACTGGGCGCACTTGCCCGAGCCCTGGCAGGCGGGGCACGAGAGGCCGAAGGCGGAGACCAGCCAGCGCCCCTTGACGGGGGACAGGACGTTCACGCGGATCCAGGTCGACTCCGCCTTCCCCTGCGCGGGGGTGATCGTCTCGCGGACCATCACCGAGGCGCCCGATCCGTCCTGGATCTCCTCTCCGGGCTCGTAGGAGATCTGCGCGGTGAAGACCGACGGGGTCTCCGGTGCGCCGAGAACGCCGGGGGCGAAAAAGCGCGTGCAATACTCGCGGTAGGCGGGACCGACCTTCGCCGCGAAGCCCGCCAGCAGCCAGCGGGAGAGCGCCAGGCGGCGCGAGAGAAAGGCGATCGCCGAGTCGCGCGGCGTGGACGGGCCGACCTCTTCGAGCGGCCGCTCCGCATGCAGCCCCTCCGGGAATCCGCGATGCGGGTTGGCCACCCAGCCTCGCCCGTCACACCCGGCGCAGGACTTCTCCCGCCGCTTGCCGCTGCCTTCGCAGTCGGCGCACAGGGTCTCGTCGCGGATCACGCGCCACTGGCCGCTTTCGACCCGGGCCAGGTCGATCCGGCAGCGGTTCTTGAACAGCTCCTTCCCCTCCGCGCGGGCGGTCACCAGCAGGGGATAGACCACGCGGTTCTCGGCCGGGGTCTCCGCCTTCCCCAGCACCGCCTCGATCGTGGCGCCGGCGACGAGGGCACTTTGACGGCGCGCGTCCTCGAGGTCCTCCCGCTGAGCCTCGCGGCGGAGCGCGGCGGGATCGACCAGTTCGCGGTACTCGCGCGCGAACTCGGCCCCGAGCACCAGCGCGAGCTGGATCTCCAGGCGCGCCTGGAGGACGGCGTCGATCCCGGCCTTGGCGCGCGCGACCGCGGCGGCGTCGGTCCAGTCGATGCCGTCGAAGACGATCTCGAGCTCGAGCGTGTCGAGCGTCTCACCCTCGAGCGCGACCCGTTGGACCGGGTCCGCGGCCGGGGCGGGACGCGCCGCGAGCGCCGCGGCGAGGGCGAAAAGCAGAACCGCGCCGGATCGTCGCATGGGGCTGGTCCTCACTCGTTCGAACTCAGCGACTCTGCGGGCGGAGCGCGCCGTACAGCGATTATCGGCCCGCGAAAACCGGGCACCCCGTCCGGGACGGGGCGGATCCTCATTCGCCCGTGGCCTTCCGGAAAAGCTTCACGGCCGGGTCCTCGCCCTCCCCGAGCGACGGCTGCCAGCCGTAGGCGGCGCGCAGGGCCACGTAGTCGACCTTCTCGCCGGGGGCGTAGAGCAGCTTGAGCCGGGTCGCGTCGACGTCCGACTCCGCGCCCCGCAACAGCTCCCGGCCCGAGTTCGTTGCGCGGATCGGCAGGCTGAGCATCGTCACGGTCATCCCGCTGAGGAAGGCGAACACGATGGCGACCGCTAGGGCGGGATCGGGCAGGTCGGTGAGCCCGCAGGCGACCCCGGCGGCCGCGGCGATCGCCGCGAGATAGGCCGGGATGCGGAGCCCGCGGCGGACGTTGTCCTCGCGGGGGACGGCGAGCCCGGCGGCGGCGAGCCCGCGCCGGAGCTCGACGGAAACCTCTTGGGCGCGGCGGACGACTTTGGGGTCATAGGACAGGTGCCACACGGCGCGGGGTTGCTCGAAGGCCAGGAGAAGGGCGGTCTCGAGCGGGTCGAGCCGCCCGAAGTCGGGCGCCAGCTCGGTGCGCATGAGCTTGTGGGTCGGCTTTTCCTTGATGATTTCGACCTTGAGGAAGCCGCGGCAGACCAAGTCGTAGGTCACGAGCAGGATCAGGTTGTGGTCGCCGCCGCGCAGCCAGGCGAGGGCGCGGGCGTCCCGCGGAGGCAGCTCGGACTCCGGGCCGGTCGCCGCCGGGGTGCGCACATGGCGCAGGCGACGCGCGGAATCGGCGACGGTGAAGACCGCGACCGCAGCGAAGATTGCCAGCCACACGGCAGCTAGACTCCCATGATGCAGTAGCCGGCGTCGACGTACACCACCTGGCCGGTGATGCCGCCCGCGTCGGGGGAGAGGAGGAAGCGGGCGGTGCGGCCGACCTCGTGCGCGTCGATGTTGCGCTTGAGCGGGCTGCGTTCGCTCATGACTTCGAGCATGCCCTTGAAGCCGGCGACCCCGGAGGCGGACAAAGTGCGGATCGGCCCGGCGGAGACCGCGTTGACGCGGATGTTCTTCGGGCCGAACTCGTGCGCCAGGTAGCGCACGCTGCACTCGAGGGCGGCCTTGGCGACTCCCATGACGTTGTAGTTCGGCGCCACGCGCTCGGAGCCGAGGAAGGTCATCGTGACCACCGAGCCGCCGCCGCGCTGCTCCATCAGCGGGGCGACCGCGCGCGTGAGCGCCACCAGGGAGAAGGCGCTGATGTCGAGGGCCATGCGCCAGCCCTCGCGGGTGACGCTGGAGAAGGACCCGGCGAGATCCTCGCTGCGGGCGAAGGCGACGCTGTGGACGAGGAAATCCAGCCCGCCGCCGGAGCTCTCGCCGGCCTTGGCCATGAGCGCGGCGATGTCCTCGTCCTGGGTGACGTCGCAGGAGAGGCAGATCGTGCCCGGTATCGTGGCGGCCAGTTCGCGCACCGACTGCTCCACGCGCTCTCCCTGGTAGGTGAGGAGCAGGCGCACGCCCTGCTCCGAAAGCTCCTGCGCGGTCGCCCAGGCGATCGAGCGCTTGTTGGCGACGCCGAGCACGACCGCGGTCTTGTCCTTGAGCATCGACCCTCCTCCCCGCGCGGGGCAGTGGAAACCATGCCTATTGCGAGCCACAGAGGACCCAGAAGACTGGGAGGGGAAGCGGACGGAATCTGTGATCTCTGTGGCTATCTGGCAGCATGCCGTCGTCACGGTGCCCGGTGCACGAGCCGCTCATTTCTCCTTGTCGTACTTGGCGAGGAGCTTCTTCGCCTTCACGCCGTCGTCCCCCTCGGGATCGAGCTTGGCGACTTCCTTCAGGTCGGCGAGCGCAATCGCGAGGTATCTCTTGGCCTGGTCCGGCGCCGCTTTGAGCGCCTTGACCTGCTCGAGCGCGGCCTGGGCGCGCGTCATATGCGGCCCGACCTCCTCCGGCCGGTTGCGCACGGCGTCCGCGTAGGCTTCGAACGCCTTCTCGACGTTCCCCTGGGCCAGGAGGGCATCCCCCTTGCCGACCAGGGCGTCGGCGGACGATGGGTCAAGCGCGAGCGCGCGGTCGAAGTCGGCGACCGCGTCCGCGTATTTCTTGAGCCGGGCGGCATTGCGTCCGCGCGCGATGAGGGGCGCCGGGTTCTTGGGGTCGAACTTCATCGCCTGATCGAGGTCGGCGTTCGATTTCTCGAGGTCGCCGCGCAGCGCGTGATAGCGCGCTCGCTCGAGCAGCACCGCAGAGTCGTTCGGCCCGAGCTCGAGCGCCTTGGTGTAGTCCTCGATGCCGGCCGCGAGCGCGTTGAGCGTCTCGCGCAGCGACGCCCGGGCGAGGTAGCCGCGGCGGGAGCCGGTCGCGAGCTGGATCAGCGCGTTGTACGTGGCGAGTGCCTCCTTGGGCCGGTCCATCGCCTCCTGGAGCTCGCCCAGTCCGAGGGCGACGTCCTCGTTGCCGGGCGCGGTGCGCGCCGCGTTGGTCATGTCCGCGAGCGCATCGTTCCAGCGTTCCATCCGGCCGTGGAGGAGCGCCCGCGACATCCAGCGGTGCGGGTCGGGGGAGCCGGCCAAGGATGCGGTGCCGAGGTCCGCGAGGGCCTGGACCTCGTCTCCCGCGGCGATGTGACAGCAGGCGCGGTTCCACGCCATGTCGGCGGCCGGAGCCCCCAGCTTCTCGGCCTGGAGGAAGTCCGCGACGGCCTCGGCGTGCTTGGCGCTGCGGTAGAGCGCGACCCCGCGCTCGGCGTGTACCGAGGCTTCGCCGGGAGAGAGGTTCAGATAGGCGTTGAAGTCGATCACGGAATCGCGCGCCGGATCCTCGCCGCCGAGGTCGAGCCGCGCCCGGCCGCGCACCCGCAGCAACTCGGGGCGATAGCCCCTGCCGGCCAGCGCCTTCTCCGCGGCGTCGCGCGCTGCGGCGGGGTCCTTGCCCATGGCGGCCAGGAAAGCGGTTGCGGCCGCGGCCAGGTCGGTGTCGCCCCCCTTGGCGATTTCCTCGAGGTCGGCGGCGGCGAGCTTGCGGCAGCGCTCCATCTCGTCCACGCCCCCCTCGATCCTGGGCGGGATCGCGGGGAACGGGACGTTGGCGTCGGACAGGATCGGCCAGGCCGGCCGCGCCAGCCTCCAGTAGAGGAATGCGAAGGCCAGGCCACGCTCGAGCTTCACCTCGGGATCGCCCGGGTTGGCGCCCACCGCGCGGTCGAGCGCCGTCCCCGCATCGACGTGCTCCTGGTGCGAGCCGCTCAGCACCGCGAGGCGACGCCGGGAGATGCCCGCCACCGCGGCCGCGTCCGCCCGAGTCGGGTCGAAGGCGAGCGCCTGGTCGGCGAGCTCCCGCGCTTTTTTCAAATACGCCGTCATCCCGTCGCGCTTGCCCAACAGCCGGTCGATCTCGGCGTCGGACAGCGCCGCGCGCGACTGCTGCGCCAGCTCCAGGGCCTTCTTCGCCTCCGGGCCCGGCGGGTCGCCGTGGGCCTTCCCCATGAGGGCGAAGGCTGCGCCGATCAACGCCGCGATCACCACGGTGGCTGCGACCCAGAGCAGGAGCCTGCGCGAGTCGCCGGAGGCCGAGACCGCCGCGCCGCCCGCCAGCACCGGCTCGTCGGCGAGCCAGCGGTCGAGGTCCTCGGCGAAGGCGCTCGCGTCCGGGTAGCGGTTCTTCTTGTTCTTCTCCATGGCCTTCAGGATCACCTTCTCGAGGTCGCCGAGGTCGGGACGAAACTTGGAGGGTTTCACCAGGGGCCGGTTCACCACGTTCTCCATGATCTTGAAGGGGTCGTCGCCGCGCACCGGGGCCTCGTTGGTGACCGCCTCGTAGAGCGAGGCCCCGAGGCTGTAGATGTCCGAGCGCGCGTCGATCTCCTCGATCTGGCCGGTGGCCTGCTCCGGGGGCATGTAGATCGGCGTGCCGAGCGCGTTTCCCGCCATCGTGAGCTGGGTCTGCGAGGTGACGTGCTTGGAGAGGCCGAAATCGGCGATCTTGGGTACACCCTCGACGGTGATCAGGATGTTGTCGGGCTTGATGTCGCGGTGGACGATGCCTTCGAGATGCGCCTCGTGCAGGGCGAAGGCCACGTCGCGGGCGATGCGCGCGCAGTCGCGCAACTCCATCGGCTGGTCCGCGGCCATCGCGGTCTCGATCAGGTCGCCGAGCGACTGGCCCTCGACGTATTCCATCGCGTAGTAGAGGGTGCCTTCCCACTCGCCCGCGTGCCAGATCCGGACGATGTTCTCGCTGGTGAGCTTCTCGATCAGGCGCCACTCGCGCTTGAAGCGCAGTCGGGCCGCCTCTACCTGCTCCTTGTTCACCAGCAATTTGAGCGCGACGATCTTGCCGTCGGTCTTGTCCCGCGCGCGGTAGACGATGCCCATGCCGCCGCGACCGAGCTGGTCCATGATCTCGAACCGGCCGTCGATCAGCCGCGGCACCCCGACCGACTGTCCCGGCGGCGGCGGAAGCATCGCGGCCGGGGCCGGCCGCTCCTCCCCACGAGTCGGGCGTCCCGGCATCGGCGGGGAGGGCATGGTCGCGCGCCCGGAGTCTTCCGCAGCCACCGGAATCCGCGTCGAGAGGCCCGCGGCGGCCGTGCGCACCGACTCCATGTCCATCGAGAGCAGGGTAGGCTCCTCGTTCCCCTCGGCGCGCGGCACCACCGTGAAAAAGCCGTCCGCCGACGGCCCCGGCGCGGCTCCGGCCCGGCGCGCGTGCTCATCCATCAGACGCCTGAGCCCGGTGTCGTCCAGGATCCCGTCCATGAGCAGGCACGCGCCGAGCGACATGCGCCCGTGCCCGCCCGAAGCCATCGTCTGGCGCAGTTGGAGCTGGGTGATCAGGCCGAGCTCGACCGCGAGCTTGCCGAGGGCGGCGTCGGCGTCCCCTGCAGAGCCCGACTGCTTCATGGCGTGCCTCGATTCGGTGAGGTCGCCATTATCCGGACCCGCGCGGCGATGCGCAAGGGATTGTCGGAGGGGCGTACTACTCCGCGAGCGCGGTCACCAGCACGGTCTCGGTCTTCGGGTCGTGGGCGAACACGAAAATGCAGAGCTGGTTTGCGGTCGGGAAGAGCATCACGGTGAAGCCGTCGCAGGCGACCACGTAATAGGTGAGGCCGCCGGTCGTGCGCCGTGCCTCCTCGGGCAGGCGCAGGCACTCCGAGCCCACGCAGAAGTGGGTGACCAGGGCGCCGCTGGCCGTCTGGTAGGGGGTGAGCACCAGATTGAGCCCGGGCGAGGACTGCATCGCCTCGACCGCCGCTCCCACCGAGTTCAGGCCGTACTCGCTCAGGTCGTGGGTGCACGGCTTGAAGTCGCAGTTGCAGTGAAGGAAGTTGCGGATCCCCTCGATGTCGTTCGCCTTGCACGGCAGGGTGTAGTTGCCGCCCGCCATCGTCGTGTGGAGCTGGACCATCTCGCGCACGGCGGGGGAGGCGGCATCCATCTTGGACTGTACGGTTACGAAGACCACCAGGAAGATCGCCGCCGCCGCCGCCAATGCGGCACTCGTGGTTCGCCACCCGGGCCGGCCCGCGGCGCGCGCCTGCCCCAGATCGAGCTGGATCCGCGCCCGCAGCGCTACCGGTGCGGTCACCGCCCGGTGCTGGGCCCTCATCGCCCCTTCGAGCCCGTCCACGGCCGAGACCCATTCCCGACACGCGTCGCACGCGTTCAGGTGCGACGCGACATCCTGGCGACGCCCGGATTCGAGCTCCTCGTCGAGGTACGGGTACGCTTCCCGTCTCGCTTCAGCGCACAGCATCGCGCTCCCCCTGCGTTTGCTGCCTGAGTATGCCTTCCTTCAGTGCCCAGTCGTGCAGCTCCCGCTGCAGCATCTGCCTGGCCCGGAACAGGCGGGACATCACGGTCCCGATCGGGCAGCCCACGATCCCGGCGATCTCCTTGTAGGACAGCTCCTCGAGCACCGCCAGCAGGATCACCAGCCGGTAGTCCTCGGGCAGACGTTCGATCGCCGCCTTCATCTCGTCGGAAAACCGCTCCTTCAGGTGCCCCAGATCCTCCAGCCGGACGTAGCGCGGCTCCTTCTCCAGATCCTCGTACACCCCCTCGACCAGGGCAAAGTCGACCGTGGGGGGCTGCTTCACCTTCTTGCGATACGAATTGGTGAAGGTGTTGACCAGGATCGTGAAAATCCACGCGCGGAAGTTGGTCCCCTGGCGGAACTGGGCATAGAAACGGAACGCCCGGAGATACGCCTCCTGCACCAGGTCTTCGGCATCCTTGGGATTGCGCGTCATCCGGAGTGCGGTCCGGTAGAGCGCATCCATATGCTGGAACGCTTCGGCCTCGAATATGGCCTTCAGCTCCGGCTCCAGCCGTTTCGGTTCCAAGGGCGGCTCCTTGCCGCGGCCCCCGCCGCAACAAGGCGATCCTAGCCGAACTTGTGGTACTTGTCTAGCCCGAGCCAACACGCTCGGCGTGCAGACTATTCCTGCGTTGTCAAGCGTGACCCGGATCTTGCAACCCCTTCCACCCGCGCTATAATGCGGTGGACATCGCTCAGCGCGGCCTCCGCCGCAACCGACGGAACTACGGATCATGCGGATTGTCCAACGGCAAAGCGTGTGATTCCTCGCAAGACCGTTGCATTCGCGACGATGTTGCCGGTTTGTAATACGGGAAAGGCACGATGGCCGACGCGCACGAATCCCTCTTCGGCAAGCTTGCCGTGAGAAAGGGGCTCATCACCCTCGCCCAGCTCGATGAGTGCGCCACGATCCAGTCCTGCCAGAAGATTCCGGCCCCCCTCGAGCTGATCCTGATCGAACGCGGCTTTATCGACGAGGTGGCGCTCCAGGAGTTGCTCAACCTCGCCGAGAAGGGGGATGCCGCCCTCGCCGAGGTGGATGCCGCGATCGAGTCGGCCGAGCCCGAGTCCGAGGTTGACCGGCTCGACATGCGCCAGGACAGTCTGTTCGGTCGTCTCCTGGTCCAGCGCGGGATGGTCTCGAACGAGCAGGTCAACGCCTCGGTCGGGGAACAGGGCCGTCAGGCGGCGGAGGGGAAGCGGGTCCGCCTGGGCAAGCTGTTGGTCGCGGCAGGCCACCTCTCGATGAGGCAGGTGCTCGAAGTCCTCGAGTTCATGCGCCATCGCCTGCTCTACTGCGAGAAGTGCGCGACCCAGCAGGAAGTCGTCCTGGAACTGGGCAATAGCTACCCCTGCACGGTCTGCGGCGAGACGCTGGTGACCCCGCTCGAGATCTGCACGATCAAGGCGAGCGAGCTCTTCAGCGCCGACAAGCCCACCGCTCCCAAGCCCGCGACCGCGAAGCTCAAACCCGCCGCGCCGGCCGTCCCGAAGGATCCCGCCCAGGCGGGGCCGAAGGACAAGACTGCCTTCCTTCCGGTCGATGGCGAGAAGGAAAAAGTGGACGCGGAGGAGGAGGGGGAAGAGGACGAGCAGGATGGCTCCGGCTACCGTCCGGTGGGGACGGTGGAGGAAGTCGTTCCGCAGCGCATGCCCGATCCCGTCCCGTCCGCGCCGGCCGTTCCCGTCGCGAGGGTCTCGCCGGAGAAGAGGCCCATGGTGGTGGTGGGGAAGGGGGGCGGAGTGCGCGCGGTGACGTCCGAGGTTCCGATCCGCGAGGCGCGGGTCTGGCACTACGCCGTCAATCGCAAGGTGCTCGGCCCGGTCAGCGCCGAGAACCTGCAGGGCCTGGTGGCAGAAGGAAAACTGTGTCCGGACCACCTGGTCTGGCGCAAAGGGATGCAGGAGTGGCAGGCGCTCTCGAAAATCGCCGAGCTCAGGCCGGCGCCGGCCGCTCCGGCGCCCCTCCCCGCGGTCCTGCCCTCGCCCTCGCCGGGTGCGCGCGGATCGCACGACCCGCTGACGGCGACGGTGGAGTCGAAGTCCCAGGAGGAGCTGCGGGAAAAGCTCCGCCGGGCCGCCGGGGGCGACACGATGCTGATGAAGAAGTCCTCGCTCAAGGCGTCGATGCCGCCGCCCAAGCTCGAGGGATACAAGCTGCTCGAGGTGATTGGCAAAGGCGGAATGGGCATCGTCTACAAGGGCTACCAGGAGAGCATGGATCGCGTGGTCGCGATCAAGGTGATGGTGCCGAAGTACTCCGAGAACGAGGAATTCATCGAGCGCTTCACCCGCGAAGCGCGCGCGTCGGCGAAGGTCAACCACCCGAACATCATCCAGGGGATCGACGTCCGCGAGGTCGAGGGCAGGTGGTGCTTCATCATGGAGTACGCCGACGGGCAGCGGGTGGGGGACGTGATTCGCCGCGGCGGCGCGATGAGCGAGGCGCGCGCGCTGAAGATCGTCACCGAGGTCGGCAGCGCCCTCGAGCACGCCCACCGCAACATGATCATCCACCGCGACGTGAAGCCCGACAACATCATCGTCACCAAGGACGGCGTCGCCAAGCTGTGCGACCTCGGTCTGGTCAAGCTGGTCTCCGAGGACACCGAGAACTCCAAGGTCGGCGACCTCATCGGCACCCCGGACTATATGTCCCCCGAGCAGGCTTCGGGGAAGCCCGACGTCGACCAACGGGCCGACATCTACTGCCTGGGCTCCGCCTGGTACCACATGGTCACCGGCTCGGTCCCCTTCAAGGGCGAAAACCGCACCGTGGTCCTGATGAAGCATCTCACGGAACCGCTCGAGCCCGCCGACAGCCGCAATCCGCTGGTTTCGCGCGCGACCGCCTCGGTGATCCAGAAGATGCTGGCCAAGGTCCGGGAAGAGCGGTACCAGACCATGGCCGAAGCGATGAGGGACCTCCACCTGCTCGCGGTCGGCGCGCCCCCTTCCACCGCCGGCCCCGCCGCGCCCGAGAGGCACGCTCCCGCCGGTCCGGCGCGCGCCGCGCGGCCGAAGATGAAGATGCGGCGGCGGCGGACATAGCGCGACGGCGGGCGGCACACCCCGGTGTATGCGAGCGGCCTCGCTCATCGGGAGGGACCGAGAGGCGCTTGCTCAGGTGATCGCAATCGCGGTGTCGCGAAAGGATCTTCCCACTTCGCGCTGAACCGGTACCACCCGACTCCGATCATCAGGGCGCCTCGAGGAGGGCCCGATCCTTGGCGGGTAGGCGCGCGACCGTCTCGCGATACGTCTGCTCGAGCGGTAGGAGGACGTGGAGATCCGGCTCGAGGAATCGGCACCTCCGGTGGGCGCGTGAAAACGCCCCGAATCGATGCTATCCCCGTGGCTTGGCATGCGTCAATCGCGATCTCGCGCGATCTCCCGCGAATTCGCGATCTTCGTCGTCTTCTTCTTCCCGGCCGGAACCGCCACCAACACCCGTTCCACCCGGCGCTTGCCGCGCCGCTCCTCCATCTCCGCTTCCACCTCCTCCAGTCGCACGCCGCGGTGGAAGAGCGCCAGCAGGGTATGGAACAGCAGGTCGGCGGCCTCGCCGGCGATCGCCTTGCGGTCGCGCCCCTTGGCGGCCAGGATGAACTCGACCGCCTCCTCGCCCACCTTGCGATAGGCCTGGTCGCCGGACTCGAGGATCCGGTTCACGTAGGAGCCCGGCTCCGGGCGGCGCTTGCGGTCCTCGAAGACCGACCAGAGCTCGCGCAGGAGCGTGCGCGCGGGAAAGGGCTTGCGCGCGAAGCAGGAATAGGTCCCGCGGTGGCACGCCGGTCCGGTCTGCTCGACCCGGGCGAGGATCGCGTCGCGATCGCAGTCCCAGTGCAGGCTCACCACCTTCTGCACGTGCCCTGAAGTCTCGCCCTTGCGCCACACGCGCTTGCGGCTGCGGCTCCAGTAGTGCATCTCGCCCGTCTTGCGGGTGAGGGCGAGGGTCTCGCGGTTGGTGTAGGCGAGCATCAGGACGTCGTTGGTGCGGACGTCCTGGACCACGACGGGGACGAGCTTCGGGACGGACTTCATGCGGGCACCCCAGGGCGGACGGAAATGCCGAGCGCGGCGAGCGCCTGTTTGACCTCGCGGACGCGCGCCCGGCGGGAATGGAAGATCGACGCCGCCAGCGCGGCGTCGGCCGGAGTCGACCGGAAGACCTCCAGGATGTGCTCGACCGAACCGCAGCCCCCGGAAGCGATCACGGGGATGCTCACCGCGCCGGCCACGGCGCGCAGCAGGTCGAGGTCATAGCCCTGCTGCACTCCGTCGGCGTCGATGCTGGTGAGGAGGATCTCGCCGGCGCCGAAGCGCTCCGCCTCGACGGCCCAGGCGACCGCCTCCCGACCGGTCGGCCGACGCCCCGAGTGCGAGTGCACTTCCCAGCCGCCCTGCGGCCGGCGGCGGGCGTCGATCGCCACCACCATGCACTGGCTGCCGAAGCGCTCGGCGCCCTCGCGCAGGATCTCCGGCCGTTCGAGTGCCGCCGTGTTCACGGAAACCTTGTCCGCGCCGCAGCGCAGCACCCGGCGCACGTCCTCGACGGTGCGGATTCCCCCGCCCACGGTCAGGGGGATGAACAGCCGTTCCGCGGTCCGCTGGACCACGTCGAGGAAGATCCCGCGGCTCTCGAGGGTGGCGGTGACGTCGAGGAACACCAATTCGTCCGCGCCCTCCGCCTCGTAGCGCCCCGCCAACTCGGGCGGGTCGCCGACATCCCGCAGGCCCTCGAACTGCACCCCCTTGACCACGCGGCCGTCGCGTACGTCGAGGCAGGGGATGATCCGGCGGGTGGTCTCGTCGGGGCGGCCGTCGGGTCCCCAGGCCGGTGGCGGTTCCATGTCGTTCCCCATCTCGAACTCCTGCGCCCATCCCCGGACGCAGCCTGGTGGGCCTTCCACCTCGAAACCGTGGGTTGGGACGCGTCATCGTCGCATGTTCGACGATCTTGCGAGGAAACACACCTTCTGCCGTTGGACAATCCGTGCAATCCGTATAATCCGTAGTTCGGTCGGTTGCGGCCGAGGCCGCGCTGGGCAACCCACCGAATCGAGATGGAACGCCCACTAGGTCTTTTTCTTTCCCCGCTTCGCCGCGGGCTTCCCGGACCAGCTCGGCCGGCCCTTGGTCGAGGCGTGGACGCGCGCGCTCGGCTCCAGGGCGTCGTGCAGGGCCAGGCCGAGCGCCTTGAAGCAGGCTTCCACGATGTGGTGCGGGTCCGCGCCCCGGATCACCTGGTTGTGCACGTTGATCCGCGCCTCCATCGCGAAGCTGCGCAGAAAGTGCTGGTACATGCCGTCCGGTAGGGCAACCTCGCAGTAGGGCCGTTCCACCAGGTCGACGTAGACGCCCACCAAGGCGTCGTCCATCGGCACGACCGCATTGCCGATCCGCCGGTTCGCCGGACCGCCGCCGGCATTCACCGCCTCGCGGAAGGCGCGACCGAGCGTGATCGCGACGTCCTCGATCACGTGGTGCTCGTTGTCCCCCGCGGCGTCGAGCTTCAGATCGAACGACCCGAAGCGCGCCAGCGATTCCACCATGTGCCCGAGGAAGTGAATCGGCGTTTTCACCTCATACCGGCCGGCGCCGTCGAGGTCGAGGGTCAGGACGATCCGGGTCTCCCGGGTCTCTCGGTGGAGCGTCGCGGTGCGTCGGGCAGTCATGTCCGGTTCTCCCTTGCAGCAGAGGTCGCGTTTGCGGCGGTCCCCGGTCAGCGGCGCCGGCGCGATCGCGCCGCGCACAGAACCGCGTCGAAGTCGAGCCGGCCGAAATACAGCCCAGTTCCCAGGACGACACCCGCCACGCCCCGGGCGCGCAGCTTGGCGACGTCCGATGGGCGCGCGATGCCGCCGGAGTAAATCACCGGATGATCCGCGACGTGCAGGAGGGAGTTCACCGGACGCAGGCGGATCCCGCGCGCGTGCCCCTCGACCGCCACGTTGGTGTACAGGAGGGCCGCGAGGGGAAAGCCGGCGACCTGCAGCGCGAGTTGAACCAGGTCGATCCCCGCCCTCTCCTTCCAACCGCGCACGAGGACTTCGCGGTCGCGGGCGTCGACCGCGAGGACGATTGTCTTCGGTCGCGCGCGGGCGACCTCGCACAGCCACCGCGGGTCGCGCACGCCCCGGGTCCCGACCACGACGCGGGCCGCCCCGGCTTCGAGCAGCGCGTCGATGCGCTGCTCGTCGCGCACGCCACCGCCCACCTGGACGGGGACCCTGGCCTGCGCGAGCAGGGAGCGGATCACCAGGAGATTGTCTCCCTTCTCCAGCGCGGCGTCGAGATCGATGACGTGGAGCGCGGTCGCGCCGCGCGCTTCCCACTCGCGCGCCAACGCGAGCGGGTCACCGGAGACGTCGCGCTCGGTCCCCTCGCGGCCCTCGACGAGCCGGACCACGCGTCCCCCCATGAGGTCGATCGCCGGATACACGTCCATGTCGCGTACGGGGCGGCGCGCGCCGCTGCCCATGAACCGCACCGCGTCCATCGCGTCCATCATGGCGAGTCTCCAATCGACCTCACCCAGTTTCCGATCAGCCGGGCGCCCTGGTCGCTCGACTTCTCCGGGTGGAACTGGGTGGCCACAACGGCGCCCCGTCGCGCCACGGCGACAAAGGGCTTCCCATAGAGCGTGGTGCCGAGCACGCCCGCGGTCGCCTCCTCCGCCGGCGTGGCGAACGAGTGCACGAAATAGAAATGGGTCCGGTCGGGGATCCCCTCGAGCACCGGGTCGCGCGGCGCCGTCCAGGAGATCGGCGACCAGGCCATGTGCGGCAGGCGCGGATGGGGCATTCGCCGCACGGTGCCGCCGAGAAGTCCGAGCCCCGCGCAGTTCCCCTCCTCGCCCCAGGAGTAGAGCACCTGCATCCCCACGCATACCGCCAGGGTGGGAACGCCCGCGTCGATGCGCGCACGCAGCGCGTCGGCCCAGGGCCGGACAACCTCCATCACCTTGCCGAAGGCGCCCACGCCGGGAAGCACCAGCGCGCGGGCGTCGGAGAACTCCGCCGGGCCGACGGCCACCCGGACCCGCGCCCCCGCGCGTTCCAGGGCCTTGCCCAGCGAGTGGAGATTGCCCACGCCGTAGTCCACGATGACGACTTCAGGCATCGCGGACCTCGCGCAGGATCGTCCGGATCGCGCCCACCAGCCGCAGGTTCTGCGCGCGCGTGCCGACCGTGATGCGGACGGAGCCCCTTGGCCCGCCGAGCGCGGAACCGAGCCATTTGACCAGGATTCCCCGATCGCGCAGCGCCTCGCACAGCGTCGCCGCTGGGACCGGAGAATCCGCCGCCAGGAAATTGGCGTCCGACGGGTGCACCGCGAAGCCCAGCGCGGAGAGCTCCGCCGTCAGCGCCCCGCGCTCGCGGGCGATCAGCACGACGCTGCGCTTGGCGAACCCGGGTTGCCGCAGCGCCGCAATCGCAATCCGCTCGCCGATCCCCGAGACATTGTACGGTGGCTTGGCGCGATAGACCCGCTGGATGACGGACTCCGGGCCGATCGCGTAACCGATGCGCAGGGACGCGAGACCGTAGGCCTTCGAAAACGTGCGCGTCACCACCAGGTTGGGCCTCCGCTTCACCTCTCGGATGAAGTCCTGCCCGGCGTACTCCGCGTACGCTTCGTCGATCACCACGAGCCCGCGCGCCCGGTCGAGCAGGCGCTCGAGTTCTTCGCGGGGAAACGCGTTGCCCGTCGGGTTGTTCGGCGAGGCCACGATCGTCAGCGGCGCGCGTGCGGCGATCAAGCCATTGACGTCGAGCGAGAAGCGCGCGCCGAGCAGCGGCACCGGGGTCGGCTTTCCCAGGTTGACCTTGGCGTAGAAGCCGTACATGACGAAGCTGGGAGACGGATAGGCGATCCGGTCGCCGGGGTTGATGAAGGCCTTGGTCAGCAGGTCGAGGACCTCGTCGGAGCCGTTGCCGACCACGATCTGCGCGGGGTCGACCCGCCAGCGCCCTGCCAGGGCCGCGCGCAGGTCGTCGGAATGCTCGCTCGGGTATTGGTTGACCTCCATCTCCGCGAGCGAGCCCGCGAGCCGTTTGAGCACGGGGTTCGGGCCGAGCAGGTTCGTGTTCCCCTCCATGTGGAGCCAGCGGCGGCGGCGCGCGCCGTCCGGGTCCGGCGGACCCGGGTACGCGGGCGGCTGGTAGCCTATCAGCGGCTTGCGCTGGAGGTCGTCCAGGAAGTCACGGTTTGCGCGCGACCCCTTCACGGCCGGTCCTCCAGGCGCGCCTCGAGCGAACGCGCGTGCGCTTCGAGTCCCTCGGCGCGGGCGAGGATGATCGCGGTGCGGGCGATGCGGCCCAGCCCGGCAGCCGTGAACCACTGCCAGGTCTGGAATCGGACGAAGTCCGCGGTGGAGAGGCCCGAGTAGAACCGGGCGGCCCCAGCGGTGGGAAGGACGTGGTTCGTCCCGGAGCAGTAGTCGCCGAGCGCGACCGGGGAGTGGGGGCCGAGGAACACGCTGCCCGCGTGCCGGATCGCGCGGAGCGTTGCTTCCGGTTGGCGGGTCAGGAGGGTCAGGTGCTCGGCCGCATACTCGTTGGCGAAGGCGATCGCTGCGTCCAGGCTGGTCGCCACGAGCAGGGCTCCGCAAGACTTCAGCGACTTCTCGACGATGCTGCGGCGGGGCAGGGTGGCGAGGCGGTCGACGATCGCGCAGGCCACGGCCTCGGCCTGGACCGGGGAGGTGGTGACGAGCACCGCGCTCGCGTCCGGGGAGTGTTCGGCCTGGGCGAGCAGGTCGGCGGCGATGAACCGCGGATCGCCCGTGCCGTCGGAGAGCACGAGGATCTCGGAAGGGCCTGCCGGGAGGTCGATCGCCGTGCGGCCCTGCACGACCAGCTTGGCGGCGGTGACGAAGGCGTTGCCCGGTCCGACGATCTTGTCGACCGCGGGGACGCTGCGGGTGCCCCAGGCGAGTGCCCCGACGGCCTGGGCCCCGCCCATGGCGAAGACGCGATCGACGCCGGCGATCTCCGCGGCCGCGAGGACCGAGTCGGGGGGAAGGCCGCTGGGTCCGGGCGGGGTGGCGAGGAGCACCTCGCGCACCCCGGCGAGGCGGGCCGGGATCGCGGTCATGAGCACGCTGGAGGGGTAGGCGGCGGTGCCTCCCGGGACGTAGAGGCCGACGCGATCATACGGGACCGCGCGGCGCCCCAGGGCGGCGCCCGGTCCGGTCAGGCGAATGTCGCGCGGGAGCGCGGCCCGGTGGAAGCGCCGGATGCGGGCGGCGGCCCGGCGAAGGGCAGCGCGGACCTCCGCCGGTGTGCGCGACGCGGCCGCTCGGATCTCCGCTTCCGAGACCTCCGGCCGGGGCCGGTCGACGCGGTCGAATCGGCGAGTAAGCGCACGCAGGGCGGCGTCGCCGCGCCGGCGCACGTCTTCGACGATCGCGCGTGCCGCCGCCATCGCGGGCCCGTGCGTGACCGCGCCGCGCTCCACCAAACGCGCGCGCTCGCGCGCGCTCAGCCGTTCGAGCCGCCGGACTGGAAGCGGAAGCCCGTCGCGCGCCGGCATCAGCTCACCATCCGCTCGATCGGCAGCACCAGGATGCCGGTGGCCCCCAGGCCCTTGAGCTTCGGGATCAGCGCGTTGATCTCGTCCTCGGCGACCACCGCGTGGATTGCCACCCACTCCTCGCTCTGGCCGAGCAACGGCATCACGGTGGGCCCGGTGATCCCCGGAAGCAGCGCGCGGACCGGTTCGAGCGCGCGACGGGGCAGGTTCGCCATCAGGTACCGCTTGCGCGCCGCGTCGATCACGCTGCGCAGCGCGGCGATCAGTTCGTCGAGCACCTCCCGCTTCTGCGGCGGGGTCGCGGTGATCACGGTCGCGACGCTGGTGCCGATGTCGGCGATCGACACGAGATGGTTTTTCTTGAGTGTATCCCCGGTCTCGGTGAGGTCGACGATCGCATCCGCCAGCCCGATGAACGGGGTGATCTCGGTCGCCCCGCCGACCGGGACGATGACCACGTTGCGGCCCAGCGACTCGAAGTACCGCCGCGCGGTGTTGGGGAACGAAGTGGCGACGTGGGCGCCGTCCTGCAGTTCCTCCGCGCGCCGCGCCGGCGAGGTTTCCGGGACCGCAAGCACCATCCTGCAGTGGCCGAAGTTCAGCCCGAGTTGCACCTGCACCCGCGCGCCGGTCTCGACCACCAGGTCCTGCCCGGTGATCCCGGCCTCGGCGGCGCCGAGCTCGACGTACTCCGGAATGTCCGACGCGCGCGCGAACAGGATCTGCCAGCGCCCGTCCGGCGTATGGGCAATCAAGGAACGGCCGATCTGGCTGGGCAGCTTCAGGCCGATCTTGCGCAGGAGCTCCAGCGAGCCCTCGAAGAGCCGGCCCTTGTTCGGGATCGCGATGCGGTAGGTCATGATCTCTCTCGCAGGACGGGCCCGCGAATCTGCGTCGGCAACGTGACCTCTCCCGGGCTAGTCTAGTGGGCCTTCAACCACGAAACAGTGGGTTGGGACGCGTCGGCAGGTGGCCTTCTCCACCGCGTCTGCGCCCCATGCTACACACCGGCCCCATCGTCGCATCTTCGACGATCTTGCGAGGAATCACACCTTCGGCCGTTGGACAATCCGCACAATCCAGACAATCCGTGTAATCCGTGGTTCCGTCGGTTGCGGCGGAGGCCGCGCTGGGCAACCCACCGAATCAAGCTTGAAGGCCCACTAGCCCGCGAATTTCCGTCGGCAAGACGATCTTGCTGGGATTCGGCGGATGGCCCGGCGCGGCCTCCGCCGTGGTCGCGGGCGTGACCTACTCCTTGCCATCCCCCGTCGGGGCGACGGAGGTCTCCTCTTCGGTGGCTCGGGCGCCCCGCGGGAGTACCGGCGAAACGAGCGAGCGAGCCACCTGCTGGATCACGTCCACCACGTAGATGCCCAGCGAGTAGTGGCCGCCCTTGTACCACTTCATCTTGGGCTTCCCCATCTCCCTCCAGAGCGCCCGGGTGCAGTCCTTCGGGATGATCTCGTCGTCGGTGGCGTTCAGCAACAGTACGTTCGCGCCGTTGACCCGGTGCGCGAAGGAGAGGGGCTCGATCGGCCGCAGCTTCTCCCTCAGGAATTCCGGCGTAAGCCCGCGCTCCTGAAGCTTCTTCTTCACGTCGACCATCTCGCCGTTCTTCAGGAGGATCGAGGTCAGATCGCCGCCGGCCATGACCAGCGCGACCTTCTGGAAGCGCGGATCGACTCCGACCGCGAGCGCGCCGACCACCGCTCCCAGGCTGATCCCGGTCAGGCCGAGCCGCTGCGGGTCGACCTCCGGCCGCGAAAGCAGCCAGTCCCCGAGCCGGTGCGCGTCGAGCACCGATTGGCGGAAGGCTTGGAGCACATGGTCCATGTCCTCGGAGATGATGCCGGGCGCCGGGCCGCGGTCCTTGGGCCAGCGCTTGTCGTAGTATGGGAAATACATGAACGTGGTGACGATGCCGTTCTCGGCCAGCATCTTGGCCAGCATCTCCTCCGCGGTGAACTCTCCACCCAGGTGGTGCAGGACCACCGCGGCGGGCCGCTTCCCCTGCGCCGGCGTGAGCGGCTCGTAGAAGTACCCGCGGATCCAGTCGTTCTCTTCGACGCCGATCTTCACCGCCGACTCGACCTCGAGCTGCCAGATGCGGACTCGGTCCTGCTCCCCCTTCTTGCGGATCCGCCAGCGGAATTCGCCCCCGGCATCGCCGTACCAGGCGACCAGCTTGCGCACCTGTTCGTCATCTGCGTCGAGGATCGGCAGCGGCGTGCCCTGGGCCGTGCCGGTGAGCCACTCGGGCTCCGCCGCGGCGGCCGGCGCCGCAGCCGTCGTACCGGTTGCTCCGGGATCCTCGGCGCGGAGGGGGATCGCGGCGGCGAACGCGAGCAGGGCGAGGACGAGCGCGCGGGGCAGCGGGGCGGACGACATGGCGAATCCTCCAAGCGGTTCGGCGCAGTCTACGAATTCGCCCCCCGCAATGCAAGCCCGCTGGCCGCCGTGCAGCGAGTCAGACAGTGGGGGGGGTCGAGAGCTTCGCGGGGGCACCGATCGTGCCGATTGGGCGTAGGCGCGTGATACGGCTTGGGTGCAGTATCGTGCGCCGACGCCGAGCGTCGGGAACCGGCCGAGGTCCAGCTATGGGTCGTCCCGTAGCGGGAGCTCTGGCGGGGTGCACCGCTGGCGTTCGAGGGCTCTCAGTCGCCCCCGAAGCCGTCGGCGCGCTCCCTCGCTCGCTCCGAGCAACCAGTCTCCATATTGTGCTGCGGTCAGAAGGGCCACATGGTGTGCGGCGTACGCCGCGATCTTGTCTCCCCGGGGTAGGAGGCCCTGGCACATTCTCTCCCGGGTGGCGCGAGTCAGATCCTTGCGGTCGTTTTTCTCGAGGAAGACCTGCATCAGCGTGTAGGCCAACAGGGTGAAGACCACCTGGTTGACCACGAGGCCGTAGTTCGGGGCGCGGAAGGCCGACAGGTCCCAGTAGCACTTGCTTTGGCGATGCTTCTCTTCGATCTCATGGCGAATGCCGTAGAGGTCCCACACCTCCAGCGCATCCTGGGTGTCCCGGGTGATGGCGAGTGCCCACTCCTTGCACGTACCGTCGGTCCTGTGCTTGCGCGCAACCACGACCTGGAGCGGGATCCCGCAATTTTCCCACAGGCTCATCTGGGGGATGAGCTTCATCTCCACGCGATCGGTCCGGACCGGCGGAGGCTCTTCCGCTTTCTTTGCCGCCAAGGTGCGCTGGCGTTTGGCCTCGCGAGCGCGAATGGCTTCGGGGCGCTGAACGGGCGCGGCGGTCGGAGGGGGCGCGGGAGGCTTCCACACCTGCCAGGGACGGCCGTCCGTCTCCGCCAAACGCCACGCATCCTGGTAGTCG
>Ga0082335_1003809_pt1 | contig 24011 bp, 29 predicted proteins | sample Subgrocontami58m_FD_72375 | JGI IMG/M metagenome (GOLD analysis project Ga0082335, IMG submission 72375) | Subsurface groundwater microbial communities from S. Glens Falls, New York, USA - GMW37 contaminated, 5.8 m (SPADES assembly) (version 2) ...
GTTTTTAGGAGGAAAAAATATAAAAATACTTAAAAAAATGATAATTCCTTTTCTGGTATTTCTCCCCTGGTTAGTTTTTGTATTAAAAGAAAATAATTTGGTAAATGAACCTTTTTGGATAAACTCAGTATCAAAAGATCATTTAAAACTCATTCCAGCAATCCTCTACTCAGGATACGAGACTGGATTTTATTATTTGAATAATATATCAGCAAATCTTAACCTTACAATTTTTACCTATTTATTTGTAGGATTTGTTTTATTTTATAGAGGAAAAATTAAAAACAAAAAAATATTTTACTTGCTTTTGTTATGGGCTCTTTTACCAGCGCTTATTACTTTGGCTGTTTCCAATATAAAGCCTGTTTTTCTTTCAAGATATTTAATTATTTCAACTACGGGTTTACTTTTTTTATTAATTTTTATAAATGAACATTTAAGTAAATTCGTAAAATATATTTTATTTTCAATTCTTCTCATACAGACATTTAATTATGCTGTAATACAGGTAGAAAATAGAAATAAGTCTCCTTATAGAAAAGTGATTTCTGAAATTAAAAACCAATCAAGCCAAAATGACCTTTTGTACGTTGAAAATGAACTGGATTATCATATAGCTAAATATTACTTTGACGACAAAAGGGTTTTTATTTTTGATAAGAAATATGAAGAAATTCCAAACTATGTAGGCAAGGTATTAATTCCAATAAATAGTATTAAAAAAACAATTCCGCTTTATCCTGTTAAAGCTTTTATACTCTACCATAATCTTTCTTACGATGTTAAAACCGCGTTTTAGTTCATTTGAGTTATAATATGCATTAATGAAATATCTCCAAAAACAAGATAAAGAGATCTCAAATTTAATAAAGAATGAAATAAAAAGACAGCAAGATACTCTAATGATGATCCCATCTGAAAATATTGCCTCTAGTGCTGTTGAAGAAGCTGTTGGTACGCCTCTTGAAAATAAATACGCGGAGGGGTATCCGTATAAGAGATACTATCAAGGACAGCAATATGTTGATGAAATAGAAACATTAGTAATTGAAAGAACAAAAAAATTATTTAATGTAGAACATGCAAATGTACAGCCATATTCAGGATCTCCTGCAAATTTTGAAGTCTATAACGCAGTTTTGTCTCCTGGAGATACTATTATGGGATTGTCTCTTAATTTCGGTGGCCATTTAACTCATGGTTCAAGCGCTTCAGCAACAAGCAAATATTTTAGGTCTGTTCAGTACGGACTTGGCAACAACGGATATATTGACTATAAAAATTTGATGGACATAGCATTAAAAGAAAGGCCAAAAATTATCGTCGCCGGCACCACGGCATATCCAAGAATATTAAATTGGGAAAAATTTTACGAAATTGCAGAAAAAGTCGGCGCATATTTGCTTTGCGACATATCTCACATTGCAGGTCTTATAGTAGGCGGCGCATATCCGTCACCTGTTAATTATTCACACATTATATCGACAACTACCCATAAAACATTACGTGGGCCAAGGGGTGCAATAATCATGGTTACAAAAAAAGGATTGGCCAAAGATCCAGAACTTCCAAAGAAAATCGACAGATCTGTTTTTCCTCAACTTCAAGGAGGGCCTCATATAAATACCATAGCAGGGATAGGAGTTGCTCTTAAAGAAGCGTCGAAAAACAGCTTTAAAATATATGCACGTCAAATCATTAAAAACGCAAAATCATTGGCATCGATTCTAAGTAAAGAAGGTTTTAATCTAGTATCCGGTGGCACAGATTCTCATTTGATATTGATTGATTTATCAAATAAAAAAATTCTTGGAAATACAGCGGCTGAAGGTTTGGAAGAAGCGGGAATTGTGTTAAATTATAATTCTGTTCCATTTGATCCAAACCCTCCATTTTACCCAAGCGGTATAAGACTTGGTACTCCTGGGATAACTAGTAGAGGTATGAAAGAAAAAGAAATGCAATATATAGGAAAAATGATATTTAAAATTATAAATGGTTTAAGTGAAAGCAAAAATAAAATGGGGATAACCTTCGTCCAGGAGAAAAAAATTTCAATAAGAAAACAAATTATCAAAAATACAAAAATAATTCTAGATATTAAGAAAAAAGTCCTACTGCTTTGCAAAAAATATCCTGTTAAAAAAGTTTATTAGTTTATTTTAAAAATATGATTTTTTATTTAATAATTGCAAATTTTGTTATGTTTATTTCATTCCTATTTAAATTAACTAAACTTCCACCAGAGGTCCCTTTATTTTATTCTCGTCCTTCAGGAGATTCGCAAATTGCAGATTGGTGGTTAATTTTTTTATTACCCGCTCTTATGAATCTTTTGTATTACCTGAATACTTATATTTATAAAAAGTTTTTCCTCGGTAACGAATTTGTAGAACAAATCACGTATTATTTTAAGCTTTTTTTAATTTCTTCATTTACTCTCATATTTATTAAGATTTTATTCCTCATTACATAATTATATGGAGTATGTTGTTGTTTTAATTGCTTCTTTTTTAATTTCATTTATATTAACAATTCCTACGATAAAAATCGCAAAAAAATTTAATATTACAACCGACTCTAAAAAAAGTACACATCCAGCTCATACACATAAAGGTATAATTCCAAGAGGCGGCGGTATACCTATTTTTCTTGCTTTTTTAATCACTGTTCTTTTATTTGTCGGGGTAAATAAAATTGTTTTTGGAATACTTCTTGCAAGCAGTCTTTTGATAATAATGGGCCTTCTTGATGATATTTTTGATATTTCCGCATATTACAGATTCATAGCAAATTTATTTATATCTGGAATCGTTATTGGGTTTGGCCTTGGTATCCCTTTTATATCAAATCCTTTTGGAGATCCTATCAGGCTGGATCAATTACAATTTGTTTTTAATTTTTATGGTGAGCACAGAATTTTAGTATGGGGAGATTTAATCGCTTTAATATGGCTTACGTGGACAACTAATATGATTAATTGGAGCAAGGGAGTAGATGGGCAATTACCCGGATTTGTAGCGATCGCAGCCATTTTCTTAGGTCTTTTGGCACAAAGATTTACAGGCCATGACATTTCAGCACAGACTGTAGTTCTTCTATCTTTTATAACCGCTGGTGCATTCTTAGGATTTCTTCCATTTAATTATTATCCTCAAAAAATAATGCCTGGTTATGGCGGTGGAAGTTTTGCCGGCTTTATGTTAGGAATACTTTCAATACTCTCATTTGGAAAAATCGGTACGGCTCTGTTAATACTGGCTATCCCATCAATTGACGCAGTTTATAGTATCATAAGACGGTTAAAAAATAAAAAATCACCTTTCAAGTCAGACTGGGGTCACTTGCATCACAGGCTTCTTGAAATTGGTTGGGGAAGAAGAAGAATTGCTATTTTTTACTGGATCATAACTTTCATTTTAGGAATTGGTAGTTTATATCTTAAAGGTATAGAAAAACTAATTGCATTTATTACAGTCGGAGTTGCTTTACTATCTTTTATTTTTATAATAAATGAGCTTAAAATAATTAAACAAAAAAATATAAATTACGAATAATTGTGTACTTTTATATAAAAACGTTCGGATGCCAACAAAACTCTGCTGATTCAGAACGAATTGCTTCTACTTTTAAATCAAGGGGGTTAAAACAAACTAAAAAGCTTAATAACGCAAATTATGTAGTTATAAACACATGTATTATTCGCCAATCTGCTGAAAATAGAGTTTACGGGCTCGTAAATAACTTAGGCGAATTAAAGAAGAAAAGAGAAAAAGAAGAGAAGTTTTTCAAAATAATTGTAACTGGCTGCATGGTTGGTATGGCATACAGAGATAAAACAGGAGATTACTTAAAAAGAATTCGCAAAATTATGCCTCAAGTTGATGAATTTATGCCAATTGAAGAAGTTGGTTTTGATAATCAACCAGTAAGACAAAACTCTATAAGTGCATGGGTTCCAATATCAAACGGTTGTAATAATTTTTGCACATTTTGTGTCGTACCGTATACTCGTGGTCGAGAAATCAGTCGATCTTTCCATGAAATAGTTAATGAATGTAAGGAATTAAAATCAAGAGGGTATAGACTTGTAACCCTCCTTGGTCAAAATGTTAATTCATATGGGTCTGATTTGATATTAGGATTAAATAATATTCAAACAATAAGAGATCTTAAGAATATAACTTATTTTAACAAGCGAGAAATCATACCTTCAAATATTAAACTAACTTTTAAATATAAGGGTAAAAACATAGAGCCTGTCTATGTAAAACATTTAGGTCGATACAGAATTCCCACACTATTCCCCTATTTACTTGAAGCTGTTGCAAAAATTGGTTTTGAAAGAGTTGATTTTATGTCTTCAAATCCTTGGGATTTTTCAGACGAATTAATAAATATTATTGGTAAATATAAAAATATATCAAGAACAGTCCACCTACCCGTACAATCAGGAGATGATAAGGTTTTAAAGAGAATGAATCGATGGTACACAAGAAAAGACTACCTTGCTCTCATAGAAAAGATTAAAAACAAGGTTAAGAATGTAAAATTTACTACAGATATTATTGTAGGTTTTTGTGGAGAAACAAAAGACCAGTTTGAAAATACTGTTAAATTAGCTAAAGAAGTAGGATTTGAAAAAGCATATGTCTCTATGTATTCACAAAGACAAATAACCGCTGCGTCAAAAGCATTTAAAGATAATATCTCATATAAGGAAAAAAAACACAGATGGCAAGTCCTTGAAAACCTAATTAATACGCCAAACCTTAAAAATAATTAAATTTCTAATTTCTAATTAATCTAATTGGTCTAATCAAATCTCAATTCCCAATAAGAAATTATTTTCTATTAGTCATTGGTTATTGTTTATTATTTACCCCGATTAAATCGGGGTTTAGATCAATTAGGTAATTAGGTTAATTAGATCAATTTATAATATTTATAGTTGTGATAGAATCTTCTTATAAATATGAAAATATTGGTGACAGGAGGTGCGGGGTTTATCGGGTCAAACTTTATACACTATTGGCTTAATAAATACCCTGAAGACAAAATAATTAATCTAGATAAACTCACCTATGCTGGAAATCTTGAAAATCTTAAAACTGTTGAAGGAAACAAAAATTATTCTTTTATAAAAGGTGATATTTGTGACGAAAATTTGGTAGATAAAATTTTAAAGGATGTTGACACAGTTGTTCATTTTGCAGCAGATACTCACGTTGACAGATCAATACTTGATCCTGATCCTTTCATCAAAACAAATATTCAAGGAACATATGCTCTTTTAAAAAAGGCGTTAAAAAATAAAATTAAGAGATTTCACCATATATCAACCGATGAAGTTTTTGGCTCGCTTGAATTAGACTCACTTGAAAAGTTTAACGAAAACACAAAATATAGACCCAATAGCCCCTATTCTGCGTCAAAGGCCGGATCAGATCATCTTGTAAACGCCTTTTTCTCAACATATGATCTTCCAATAACAATTTCAAATTGCTCAAATAATTTCGGGCCATATCAGTTTCCAGAAAAACTTATATCTCTCTCAATAACAAATCTGATTGAAAATAAGAATGTTCCAATATACGGAGACGGGCTCTTTGTAAGAGACTGGCTTTATGTTGAAGATCATTGCAGAGCAATCGACTTGATACTCAACAAAGGAAAAGTCGGAGAAACGTATCTTATCGGTGGTATGACAAACGATATCTCAAATTTAGAAATAGTTAAAAAAATAATAAAAATAATGGGGAAAAGCGAAAACATGATAGATTACGTTAATGACAGGGCAGGTCATGATAGAAAATATAGTGTTGATTGGTCAAAAATAAATAAAGAACTCGGGTGGAAACCAGAAGCTGATTTTGAAGAAGAACTAAGAAAAACTGTCAAATGGTATGAAGAAAATGAAGCTTGGTGGAAAAGGATAAAATCCGGAGAGTACTTAAATAATTAAATATGAAAAATATAATGATTTCAGGCTCTACCGGACTTGTTGGATCAAGAGTAGTTGAACTTTTAAAAGACGATTTTAATTTCATACCACTTATTGCTAAAGAGGTAGATATAACAGATACAAAAAAAGTGGATGAATTTATTAACGAAAAAGAATTTGATATTTTTCTTCACCTCGCAGCATATACAAATGTCAATGGAGCTGAATTTGAGAAAGATTTAGCATATAAGATAAATGTTGAAGGTACAAAAAACGTATTCAATTCTGTACTTAATAAGAATAAACAATTTATATATATATCAACAGATTTTGTGTTTTCTGGAACAGATAAAGATAAAATTTATTATGAAGAAGATCTCCCACACTCAAACGGAGTTTATGGTAAAACCAAATATCAGGGCGAAAAATTAGTAAATGGGAAAGCTATGATTGTAAGAATATCTTATCCTTATCGAGCGTATTTTGAAGAAAAAAAGGATTTTGTTTCTTCTATTAGATCAGTTTTGGAAAGCGGACAAGAAGTAAATGTGGTCACTGATTCGATTCTGACACCAACTTTCATAGATGATATTGCTTTTGGCTTGAAACATCTTCTTAATAACTATGATACTAATATTTACCATTTGGTAGGATCAAGTAATATAAGCCCATTCAATGCAGTTAAGTTAATTGCACTAAAATTTGATCTGGATTCAAATTTAATAAAGCCTACTAGCTTTTCTTCATACTTTAAAGAATATGCTGTAATACGACCTCAATACTCCTCAGTTAAAAGTAATAAAAATAAGTTTTATAAGATGAAATCATTCGAAGAAGGTCTTGATGAAATTATGAAATATTTAAGCTTATGACTCTTACATTCATAGGCCACGGTTACGTTGGACTTGTAACTGCTTGTGTTTTTGCTGACTTTGGAAATAATGTTTTTGTTTTAGGCCATACACTAGAAAAAATAAATAAACTTAAAAATGGTAATCCGATTATCTATGAACCGGGTTTAGAAGAGCTTCTAAAAAGAAATTTAAAAGCTGGAAGAATAAAATTCACACTCGACTATAAAGAGTGCATTCCATATTCTGATATTGTTTTTATTGCTGTTGGAACACCTATGTCCCAAAGCTTGCTTCGCAAAGCGAGCGGTAAAGCAGATCTAACATCAGTATTTGAAGTCACAAAAAACATATCAAAATTTTTAAAAAAAGGGTATACGGTTGTATGTTGTAAAAGCACCGTACCTGTTGGAACCAACAAAAAGATATATGAACTTTTAAAAGAAAATACAAAAAATAATAATGTACTATTTGATGTTGTATCGTGCCCTGAATTTTTAAGAGAAGGATCCTCTATTAATGATACCTTCAACCCAGATAGAGTTGTTATAGGTTCTGATTCAAAAAAAGCAATAAATACTTTGCTTGAATTACACAAACCAATAAAGGGAGAAAGAATTGTGACCAATATAGAGTCATCTGAGTTAATAAAATATGCTTCAAACGCAATACTAGCAACAAAAATATCTTTTGCAAACTTATTTGCGCAGTTTGCTGAAAAAACAGGAGCCGACGTAGAATCAATTTTAACTGCAGTAGGATTAGATAAAAGAATTGGTCGTTCTTTTCTTTATCCAGGAATTGGATTTGGTGGTTCATGTCTTCCAAAAGACGTCACTGCCTTGATTCATATTTCGCATGAACTTGGAATTGATCCAGCCCTATTTAAATCAGTAACAAAAATCAACATTGACTCGAGAAATCGTTTTGTTTCTAATATTGAATCAAAAATAAAATCAGGTTCAACAATATGTTTATGGGGTTTAAGTTTTAAACCAAATACAGATGATATTAGAGAAGCTCCTTCAGTTTATATTATCAAAAGTCTATTAAGCAAAGGATATAAACTAAATGTTTACGATCCTGCTTCGCAGGAGAATATAAAAAAAATATTTGACAAACAACTGAATTATTTTAATAACCAATATACCGCTTTGGAAGGGTGCGATGCTCTTTGCATCTTAACTGAGTGGAATCAGTTTGAAGAGGCAGATTTTGATAAAATAAAAAAGGGTTTAAAAAATAATATTATTTTTGACGGGAGAAATATTTATGATCCTAAAAAAATGAAAGAATTAGGTTTCAATTATTATTCTGTGGGAAGAGAATATTTATGAAAATAATAGTCACAGGAGGCGCTGGATTTATAGGTTCTCATCTTTGCGAGAGGCTTTTAAAAGACGCCCATGAAGTAGTATGTGTTGATAACTTAATCTCGGGGTCTAAAAATAATATAGTACATCTGTTAAATAATAAAAATTTTTCATTTTTGGAGTTTGACGTAATAAACGCCTTACCTAAAAACTTAAATGCAGATGCTGTTTTTCATTTAGCTTCCCCTGCTTCACCAAACCATCATAGTAAAATAAGCTATCACGCACTTCCTGTTGAAACTATGCTTGTGAACACACAGGGAACATTTGAACTTCTTAAATTTTGTCAGAAAAATAAAGCTTTATTTTTATTTGCTTCAACTTCAGAGGTATATGGAGATCCAAAAGAGCATCCGCAAAAAGAATCATATAATGGAAACGTCTCAACAACAGGGCCACGATCTGTTTATGACGAAGCTAAAAGATTTGGTGAAACAATAACTGCTCATTTCTATAGAAACAATCTTGTAGATGCAAGAATTGTAAGAATTTTTAATACATATGGCCCAAAAATGCTTAAAGCAGACATGAGAATGATGGTATCTTTTATTGTTCAATCTATTAAAAATGAACCAATAACAATTTTTGGTGACGGATCACAAACAAGGTCTTTATGTTATGTCGACGATACAGTTGAAGGTATTATTAGATTAATGTTTAATAAAAATACAAAAGGTAAAATTGTAAATATTGGCTCATCTGAAGAACACACGGTTTTAGAATACGCAGAAATTGTAAAAAAAATAATAAACTCAAAAAGTAAAATAGTTTTTAGTGAAAATCTTCCTCAAGACGATCCATTACAAAGAAGAGCTGATACTACTTTAGCCCAGCAGCTTCTTAATTGGACCCCTAAGGTAACTCTTGAGGAAGGAATAAAAAAAACAATAGATTTTCTAAAAAGTATATGAGAACCGCTGTTATAGTAATTCCAACATATAATGAGGCAAATAATATTTCTAAATTAATACAAAAAATATTAAAGATTCAAGAAAACTTGACTCGTTGGCAATTAAAAATTTTAGTTATTGATAGTAATTCTCCTGACAATACAGCTAAAATCGTAAAAGACTTACAGAAAACAAGCAAAAATATATATCTTGTTCAAACCGAAAAGGAGGGTATCGGAATGGCGTATGTAGCAGGATTTAAATATTCATTAGCGCATTTTTATCCTTATGTAATATTTGAAATGGATGCTGATTTATCTCACAATCCAAATAATATCCCAGATTTTTTAAATGCAATTGAAAATGGTGCTGATTTTGTAATCGGAACGAGGTATTCAAAAGGTGGCTCTATCCCAAAAGATTGGGCTTTTCATAGAAAACTATTTTCTGTTTTGGGAAACCTTGTAATAAGATTTGGTTTTGCAAAGCTAACAATATCTGATTGGACATCTGGATACAGAGCAATGAAGTCGTGGGTTGTAAAACAGTCGGTAAATAAAGTCGAAAAATATTCAGGATATGTATTTCAAGTGGCCTCTTTAGATGAAGCTTTAAAAAATAATGCTGTAATTGTTGAGATTCCTATTAATTTTACAGACAGAATAGAAGGCGTGTCCAAAATAAATTCTTTTCAATTTATTGTTCAAACACTCTTATACGTGATTATGAATTCCTCTTTTATTAAATATGTTATTGTTGGCGGCACGTCAGCAATAATAGATTTTGGATTGTCCTTTGTTTTTATTGAACTTTGGCAAATGACAATATGGCTATCAACTTTAATAAGTGTAGAAGCATCAATTATTTATAATTTTTTATTGAATAATTTCTGGAGTTTTTCTCATAAAAAACTTGATTCAAAGGTAAAATATTCTAACCTTAAAGGTTTTTTTAAATTTAACTTTCTCCAATCGTTTTTATTATTAATTCAAGTTGTAGGAATGTTCGTTCTTGTTAATTTTTTTGGAAGAAAGTGGTGGTTTATTTATAAGTTTTTAATGCTCGCATTTGTGATAGTTCCTTTATCTTACTTTTTGTATAACAAATTTATTTGGAAAAATAAAAAATCTTCAATAAAAAATTAATTTAACGTTTTCGTGTAGGTTTTTGAAACCCATCCTTCTTTTTCTCCATCATATTTTATTTTTAACCATCCAGAAGCTTCATCAATTACTATAAATGTATCGCCTGGATTTACACGCGCTACTTCTTCAGAATTGACATTTGGTTCTTTTCTAACTCTTAAAAAACCTACCTCAGTCTCTAAGATCTCTATTTCTAAGTCTTGCTCTTTAGTTTTTGCTGAAGATGTGGCTTTTGGTTCTTCTATTTTTTGACTTTGGTCAATAGACAATTTAAAACTAGCATTTATTCTATAACCCGAATCGATGTTTATTTTTTTTACTTTAGGGAAAAAACCAGGTAAGGATACGCTGAGCTCATGAGATCCTTTTGATACCTCTGATAATAATAAAGGGCTGACCCCCTTTTCATCGTTATCAAGTTTTATAATCGCTCCAACTGGTTCTGTATCAATAAAAATTTCACCTGTATTTGGTTTTGTTGGGTTACTAGTCATCGTCACTGGAGTAAATATTTCTCCTGATGATGTTTTTTGAGATGATCCAAGTTCTCTATTTATATAGGTCATCGAATTGCTATAAACTATTACTTTACCTTCCCAGCTTGCTGATGAAGTTGCTTCCCCTCTTGGAATTAGCTTTATGGTATATACGCCTGGTTTAAATTTATTTTCGTAAGGTGTTGGTCTATCAATAGCGTTTCCATTTATAAAAAGTGAGGAAACTGGCGAAGAAACGATTTTTAAAATTCCATTTCTTTTTGATTTATCAATAATTAAGTATCTTATAATCGCAAAAGTTGCAATGGAAAATAAAAGAATTGTAAATACTATTAGCCTGATTTTGCTTGGTCTTCGCATGTTAAATACTATTTTCACCTATTATGCTAATTATTTTTTTAGCAAGCTTGTTTGGATCATGACGTATAATACTTCTTCTTAAAATATCACCTTCTGTCATGCCGTTGATAAATAAGTCTTTTATTAATCTAGCTCTGTAAACTTTGTAGCCAGAAGAATCGTCTATATCATCAATTACTGGAACTTCTTTAAATTTCTCATACCATTGTAATGTTTTAATCGAAGGCTTTTGGTTATTTATAAGAACTATATCAAGCACTCCTTTCCCTATATATTTTTCTAAATCTTTAATATGATCATAAGCTGTATAGTTTGTTGTTTGTCCAAATTTTGTCATCATATTTAAAACATAGATTTTTTTGGCTTTTGAATTTTTTAGAGCATTGGATATTTCAGGGACAAGTAAATTTGGTATTACGCTTGTGTAAAGATCCCCTGGGCCAATTAAAACATAATCAGATGTTTCAATAGCATTAATAGCGTCTTCGCTTGGAGTAGGAATAGGTGTTAAGAATGCTCGTTTTATTCTATCTCGCTCTTCAATATTGTCAGACACATCAATATGGTGCTCTCCTTTGATAATCGTTCCATCTGAAAGTTCTACGCAAAGTGTTGATTTGTCATAAGTTACAGGAATTACTTCTCCTTTTATATTTAATATTTTTCCAACTATTTTAATTGCTTTTTTTATACTGCCAGTCTTTTTTTCTAAAGTTGATAGAAATATATTGCCAAAGGTATGTCCTTTTAAATCCCCATCATTATATCTGTAATTAAAAAGGTCACGAAGAAGTATGGTTGATTTAGCTAATGCTATAATGCACTGTCTTATATCTCCTGGTGGAAGCACGCCAAGCTCGTCTTTTAATCTTCCTGAAGATCCCCCGTCATCCATCATTGTAACAATGGCGCTGAGATAAACAGGATATTTTTTTAGTCCTAAGAGTGCTGTAAAGCTACCTGTACCTCCTCCAATTATTGTTATTTTTGGCTTTTTCATTCGATTATTTTAACAGCTGACATAAGGTTTTTCACTCTATAATCTGCCAAAATATTTCCACTGTAATTATAATTTTTATTGTAATTATTTCGTTTAATTAAAATCGTGATTATGTTTTTATCAATTTCCTTTGCTTTATTAATTATTTCCGGTGAGTCATCAATAATAAATATATCTTTATTTTTTAATTTGCTAATAAGCCTTTTAAATTTTGTTGCTTTATTTTTATATATATAAATATTTTTATTATCAAGATACTTTTTTATAGTTTTAAGTTTTTTGGATTGAAATTTTTTGTCTCCTGTTGAAAAAATTAGAATATCAAACTTTTTATAAATTCTCTGAATAAACCTAGATGTTTCATTATAAATACATTTAACAAACTTCTCTTCATCCCAGCTGACTTGCTGAATCTTACTTTTACTAGTTAATAATTTTTTAGCAAGAATATCAACATAAGACGAAGGATTATAATATCCAACCTTTTCTTTTAAATCTTTATACGAACCGTTTATAAGGTTAGCCAAGTAACTTGCTTTCAAGTTTAATTTCTTTGATAGTGCTTTTTCAAACATTAGTTTTGCTTTTGCAACATCATATATTGTGTCGTCTATATCAAGAAGGAGGGTTTTGTTTTTCATTTTAACACCTCATCATTTTTGTGAGTTCCAAAAACACGAACAAGCGGCCAAACAACTATATTTTTACCTAGAATTGATCCTGGATTTAAAATTGCATTAACTCCAATTTGCGATCCGTCTCCAATCACACAGCCGAACTTCTTCAAACCCGTGTCGTATTTAAAAGCTCCATCTCTAACTTCAACTTTTTTCCCGTCAAAACGAAAGTTTGCGCATATTGCACCAGCTGCTATATTAACATCTGAACCAACTAAACTATCGCCAACATAACTTAAGTGTGCAATTTTGGTGTTATTTAATATTATGCTGTTTTTTATTTCGCAAGCATGACCGATTCGAACACCATTTCCAATAATAACTCCTTCTCTTATGTATGAATTTGGCCCAATAATACAATCTTCTCCAATAATACAAGGACCTTCAATTACAACATTTTCTTTTAAAATAGTTCCTTTTCCAATAATGGGTTTAACCGTTGATTTGGATTCTAAGTAAGTTTTAATTTTAGGAATGACTTCCCAAATATTTTCAACATTTTCAAAAATATCAGAAAATGAAACTTTTGATAAATCAAAGAAGTTTTGAGGACTAAATTTATTAATCACAATTTAATTATATTAACAGATAATAAATTAAGCTAATAGAGGTATCTGTGAAAGGTCATGGATAAGGCCATTTATAAATGACGCTTTTGGATAGTATTTTGTTTCTACTTTATGTTTTTGTTCATCTCTACCATCATCTAGTGGTAAAAATCTATTAGATTCAGTTGTTGAATGAAAAAGTAGATGAACCCATTCATCACCAAGCAACTTAAATTTAGGATTCATATCGTTTACCTCTACAATATTTGCTATATTTTCAGGAAATAATTGTATATTTGAAATATTCTGCCTATCTTGGTCTTGAATATCGCTTGTAATTCTTAAAGTAAAGCCATAATTTAAAACTCCTCTTTTACCAATTTCGTCTGTTAAATCTATAGAACTTCTTTTTACTAAAATAAACTTTTCAGGTCTTTCTTCTTGTCCTTCTGTTTTTTCTGTTTTTGGATAATAAACGAGTCGGAATATACTTCCATCCACTTCAAATGCACTTAAATATCTTGTCTTATTAAATAAAGAATCTTTTCTGCCAATCGATAAACTTTTAATTAATTCACTCAAAGACCTAACAGCCTGCATCATTTCAGCATTTCTATATTTTTCAGGAAGCCATAATGGTGACTCAACTGTAGCTCCATTCATTGGCCTATATTATACACTATCAGATTAAATCTCAGCTCCCAGAGTGTATGAACATAACACATAACTTGTAACGTGAAACATGAAACATTCCCGGAGTGTTCTTTTTTCTAAAGTTGACATCTTATTTTAATATCTTATAATAAGGTTAAATTATGGACGATTCAGAATTCAGGCCAATATCAGCGCAACCTTCTTACCCTATCAAAAAGGATAAGACAAAGCTAATTATCGTAATAATTGTAGTACTTCTTATTGTTGGTGGTTTTTTCTTATTCAATAGGTCTAATAATTCTCAGAATGATACTGTAACAGAAGAAAAAGTTGTAATACCAACAAAAAAACCTTCACCAACACCTGAAGAGGAAGAAATCAGCCCAACGGTCGCTGAAGAAGAGGAAGAACCAACCCCATCACCATTACCAACAACTGGAACTGTATCATCAGCAAAAAAGTTAAATATACAAGTATTAAATGGTAGCGGCACACCAGGGATAGCTGCTGAAGCAGAAACATTTTTAAAAGGACTCGGATACGAAGTTATCGTTATTGGAAATGCGGATAATAACGATTTTGAAGGCGTTACTATTAACATAAAATCTTCAAGATCAAGCTTTTTGGATGATATAAAGTCTGATTTGAACGATAAATATACAGTAAATGATGAAACTGGTAATCTTAGCTCTTCAAGCCAGTTTGACGTCACTATCATTATCGGATCTTAATTTTCCCACTCCTTATCTCTTCAAATGTTTGTGATGACCCATTGAATGATGACCTACATGTACTACAAAACCTGCTATTATTGCTACCCAAAAAGCGGCAATTCCTATTCCGACTTTTTCTGCAACTGGTGTCCTTGCAATAAAGTAAATCGTAAGAGTTATAGCTGCCCAATATATAAGCATCCAAGCGTTTGCCGAATATCGTCTTGTACCTTTTTTACTAAGCTCTACAATGATTGAAGATACAAATCCGACAATTAATGAAGACATTATTATTGCCTCCGCTGGGTTTGCTAGTACATTGCCAAATACTATAAACTGGCCAAAGAAAAGATATGCTAAATAGAAGACAACTGCGGTTACTAATGAAAAGTCGATAAATCTTCCAAAAAAATTCACATTATCACCTCCTTAGTTTTTATCAATAATAAAAGTATGCACATAATATTAATATTTGTCAATTAAATTATATGGTAAACTTATCAGATTCATATGGTCGGATACTACAATAATTATAGGAGACGAAAACTTTACGATTCAAAGTCAAGCGAGCCCTTCACAATAAGCCGTTCAAAAATAGATTTATTTATTGAGTGTCCAAGGTGTTTTTATTTAGATAGAAAATTGGGAATTTCAAGGCCAGGTATACCTTCGTTTACTTTAAACAGCGCTGTTGATTCACTTCTTAAGAAAGAATTTGACCTGTTAAGAAATAGCAAAGAGTCTCATGATCTTATGAAAAAATATAAAATTGACGCTATTCCATTTAGCCATCCAGATTTATCAACATGGAGAGATGACCATTATAGATATGTAGGAGCATCTGTCCTTCACGACAAAACTAATTTTTTAGTAACTGGAATTATTGATGATATTTGGAAAGATAAAAAAGACAACTTACTCATTGTGGATTATAAGGCAACAAGCACTTCAAAAGAAATATCTCTTGAAGACAAATGGAAGCAGGGATATAAAAGACAGATGGAAATATATCAATGGATTTTTAGAAAAAAAGGCTTTAATGTGTCAGATATGGGATATTTTGTCTTTGCAAATGCATCCCGAAGTAGAAATAAATTTGACGGCAAACTTGAATTTGAATTGTCAATCATTCCATACAAAGGCGATGGTTTCTGGATTGAACCAAGACTTCTTGGAATGAAGAAATGTTTAGACTCCCCTACCATTCCAACAAAAGGCGCAGAGTGTGAACACTGCGCATTCCGTGAAAAATCCAACGAAGTCATAAAATAACACTTGACATCCTATATTAATTTTACTTATACTTTTTGTCGTGGTTGCTGAAATTCCAATTATAGGATTACCTCTAAAAGAACCTACATCAACCGCAAGAAACGCAAAAACAAAGGTATTAGAATCTGGATTTTTTACAGAAGACTTTTTAAATCCATCAGTTGGAACAGAAATATTTCAGGATGCATCAGGAGAATTAATTAGAGTTGGTGCTGATTTAGATGGAGACTTTTTTTTTATTGAACCAACTAGTAAAAATAAAAGGAAAGTGATTATTCATGATCGATTTTACAGAAGACAACGTTTTGAAGAGAAACCTTTAAAAATTAGAAAAAAAATAATAAAGAGTATTAAAACTAATTCTAATCATCAAATTGAAAATATTAAACATGTTCATCCTCTACATAGAGAATCCCAAGAAACATCGCAAACATTTTCACGATTATACGATTTTGTCTTAGAAGATGGTAATCAAGGTAAATTTACCCCATTTGATTTTCTTGAAGTCTATATGAAAGGTTCAAATGGAGATCATTTGGGATGCATCGATGAATTAAAAAGAACATCTGTTGGAAGATTTTGGGTCGTAGAACATGCCCTAGATTTAGAATCTGGTGGTATATCTAAATATCGACAAGTTGAAGGCTATGGTATAAAGTTTTCAGAAAAATATAAGATTCCTGCAAATCATATAGGAACTGTTTGCTTTATAACATCAGAATTAAGTCCTGGATGTTTATTTACAACAATCGCTTATGCTAACCCTTTAGTATCAGTCGTTTAGGGTGTAGGTTTTGGAGATTGTGGTTTTTTTGCCGTTTGCGCCTGTTATTTCAATATTAAGTGTGTTTTTACCAAGCTTTAAAGGAAGATCATAATTAAATATACCCTTATCATTTTGATAAATTCTTTCACCAAAAATCTTAACAACAGCTTCTTTTTCTGTTTGCCCAACTATTCTTACCCTATCCTGATTTTTAAAAGTTTCTGTATCTGGTGAAAGCAGTTCAACTTTTGGTGGAGAAATAAATCTTTGTACCTGATAACCAAAATAATAAACAAAGGCGGAAATTATAACAGCCATAAAAAAATAGATTAATTTTTTGGTTTGAGGGGTTAGGTATTTGGCTGACAATCTTTTTTTAAAGGACTCCTCTTCTTTTTTTGCGTATTGCCTTCTAAAAAACGCAAGAATTTTATCAGGGTCAAGCTCTAAATATTTTGAATAATTTCTAATTAATCCACCAATATATACTTTCGAGGAAAAAAGAGTCCAATCGTCATCTTCTATTGCAGACAAGAACTTTAATCTCACCCTAATATCTTTTTCAATATCTTCTAATTTAAGATTTTTATTCTCTCTTTGAGATTTTAAAATTTTCCCAACAGTAAGCATATTTTTTATGAATTTTTTCTCTCAAGATACTCTCCAGTATCAGGATTTATAGAAATAACATCTCCTTTTTTTATAAATAAAGGTACAAGAACATCAAATCCTGTTTGTGTCTTTACAAGTTTTTTCGCTGATGTTGCTGTATCACCTTTTATAGCATCAGGAGAACTAATTACCATAAGAGTTACCTTTTCAGGCTTTCTAATATTAATTGCCTTATTATCATCTATTAAAATCGAATACTTTTCTCCCTCTTTTAAAAAGTGGATAAATTTACCAATATTTTCTTTAGGTAATAAATATTGTTCATATTTTTCATCCATAAAATAAAGAGAGTCTTTATCTTGATATAAATAATTCATGTTTACTATGTTTAACTGCGCAATTTCAAATTCTTGTCCTGACTTTATTGAAACATCTATATTTTTATTTGACCTTGCATCTTGAAGCTTAAGTCTGACATTTGCAAGTCCTCTTCCATGAAATGAAAACGTTGATTTTATTACTTGCCAAGTGCTTCTATTATAATTAATATACGTACCTTTTTTTAAATTACCCGCAGTTTCTTTCATTTGAAGTCTATTATAACTCTTCTTCCAATTCTTCAAGAAGTCTTCTTGCTTTTGACGAAGCCTTTTCTGGTATTTTTATTTTGAGAATTACGTACTGATCACCTTTATGATTGGCATTTGGATATGGAACTCCAACACCTTTAAGTCTTATGATAGTTCCAGGTTGTGTACCTTTTCTAACTTTAAATCTTACTGGTTTACCAAGTGTCTCAACTTCTATAATATCGCCAAGAACCGCCTGTTTGTAGCTTATTTCCTTGTCCAGATATATATCCTGACCTTCTCTTCGAAATTTATGATGAGGTCTTACTCTGACTTCAAGATCAAAGTCATTGAATCTAATTCTATTGCCATCTCCGACACCTGCGGGTATTTTAATTTTTTGCTTTTGGTTTTCAATATTTACAACTTTCTCAACGCCGTGGACTGCTTCTTCAAAATCAAGTTGAATCGAATATACTTGTTTTCTGCTAGCTTTTGAAAATGGGGAATGAAATCCAAAAAATTCTTCAAAAATATCAAACGGATCTGAAAATCCTCCAAAGTCTATATTCTCAAAGGGACTCCCTCCTTGTGAAGTATATGTATAGCTGAAAGGGCTTTGTTTATAATTATACGATTGTCCTCCAGCTTGACCACCTTGAGAAAATGCAGATTCTCCATATTGGTCATACATCTCTCTCTTTTTAGGATCGGATAAAACTTCATATGCTTTATTTATTTCTTTAAATTTAGCTTCGGCATCAGAGGATTTATTTTTATCAGGATGCCATTTTAGAGCAAGTTTTCTGTAAGATGTTTTTATCTCTTGCTGCGAAGCGCTTTTAGAAACTCCAAGTACGCTGTAGAAGTCGGCCATAGATATAATTAATTCACTACCTCGCCTTCCTCAACATTCTTTTCATCTTTTACTTTACTATCTTCTTTTCCATTAGCGCTATCTTTATTTGTCGTTTTTTCTTGTTGTTCATTCATACTTTGACCTATTTTTTGTAGAGACTGTGAAAGTGTATTAGTTTTTTCCTGAAGATCTTTAGTGTTTCCCTTATCTAAAATTTCTTTTAATTCTTTGATATTCTTTTCTACTTCTTCTTTTATTTCCTTTTTTACTTTATCGCCTGCATCTTTGAGAGACTTTTCTGCCACATAAATCAAGTTGTCTGCTTGGTTTCTCGCTTCTATTTTTTCTTTTTCTTCTTTATCTTTTTCTGCGTTCTTTTCTGCTTCTTCTTTCATTTTTTCTATTTCTTCTTTAGATAAACCGGTTGATCCTGTAATTTGGATAGATTGTGTTTTACCAGAAGCCTTATCTTTTGCAGATACTTTTAATATTCCGCTTGCATCTATATCAAATGCAACTTCAATTTGAGGTACTCCTCTTGGAGCAGGAGGTATTCCCTCAAGTATGAATCTTCCAAGTGACTTATTATCTTTTGCAAGAGGTCTTTCTCCTTGAAGTACATTAATTTCAACCTGTGTTTGATTATCTCCTGCTGTTGAAAATACTTCAGATTTTGATGTTGGGATTGTTGTATTCCTTGTAATAAGTGGCGTTGTAACTCCTCCAAGAGTTTCAACTCCAAGAGTTAATGGTGTGACGTCCAAAAGCACTACATCTTTTGTCTCTCCAGTTAATACTCCAGCCTGTATTGCTGCTCCAATTGCAACTACTTCATCAGGATTTACAGATCTGTTTGGATCTTTTCCAAAAAATTCTTTGACTCTATCAAAAACTTTTGGCATTCTTGTCATTCCACCTACAAGAATAATCTCATCTATTGCTGATGCTTCTATTTTTGCATCCTTAAGACAAGCCTTTACAGGGCCAAATGAATTCTCAATGAGTTCATTAACCAAAGATTCAAGCTTTGATCTGCTGATTTTCATTACAAGATGCTGTGGTTGATTATCTTTTACTGTAATAAATGGAAGGTTAATTTCTGCTTCTAAAGAGGTTGATAGTTCTATTTTTGCTTTTTCTGCCGCATCTCGAAGTCGCTGGAGTGCTTGAGCGTCTTGTCTTAAATCTACTCCGTTTTCTTTTTTAAACTCATCAGCTATGTAGTCAAGAATAACTTTATCAAAATCATCTCCTCCAAGGTGAGTATCACCATTTGTTGCTTTGACTTGAAATACTCCTTCTCCAAGTTCGAGTATTGTAATATCAAAGGTTCCCCCCCCAAGATCATAAACCGCAATTGTATGAGAATGTGATTTATCAAGACCATATGCTAAAGCTGCAGCTGTTGGCTCATTAATTATTCTAACAACTTCAAGGCCTGCAATTTCACCTGCTTGCTTAGTTGCTTGTCTTTGTGAATCGTCAAAATAAGCAGGTACTGTAATCACTGCTTTTTCTACTTTTTCACCCAAATAGCTTTCTGCGTCTTCTTTTATTTTTGTAAGTATCATCGCAGATATTTCCTGAGGTGTAAATTCTTTTCCTTCAATTTCAATAACAGCCATCGAGTCTCTTCCTTCTTTAACTGTATATGGAAGGATTTTAGTATCTTTTTTAACTGATTCATCTGAGAACCTTCTTCCCATAAGTCTTTTAACTGAATAGACTGTTCTTTTTGGATTAATCACTATTTGCCTTTTAGCAACATCTCCAACTATTCGCTTTATTGGGTCAACTACTGAAGGAATAACGTTTTTACCTTCGCTTGAGTGGATCATCTTTGGTTTTCCACCCTCAATGACTGCAACAGCAGAGTTTGTAGTCCCTAAATCAATTCCAATTATTTTTGCCATATTATAAATATATTAAACTTTTTTAATTTTTGATACTTTTACTTGCGCTGGTTGTATAACTTTATTGTTTAACTTGTATCCTTTTCTTATTACTTCAACTATTTTATTATCCTGTTCTCCGTCTACAGTTTCAATAGCTTCTGCAATTTCTGGATTATATATACTACCTGCAACTTCTATTTCTTCAAGTCCTTCTTCTATTAATATTTTATCAAACTCGTCCTTTATTAGCTTAAGGCCCGGATCTTTGACAAATACTTCTGCTTTTTCAAGGTTATTTAAAAGCGGTAAAAGTTTTATAATTATCCTTTTTGCCGCTGATTTTAATAGATCTTCTCTTTCCTCTCCTACTCTTTTTTCAAAGTTTTGATAATCGGCCAGAGCTCTTAAATAACTACTTTTATAACTTTTTGGCTTTGTCATAATTAAACACTTTTTCCTTGAATTATTTTTTCAATAAGTTCTGAAAAATATTTTACTTGAGGAGTTAGTCCATCATAATACATTCTTTTTGGTCCAACAACCCCAATAATTCCTCTTATTTCGTCTGTCTCAAATTCACCAAATATACTTCCGCATTCCTCAAGAACTGGGTTGAGAAAATCTTCCTCTCCAAGCATGTATAAGATATTACTTTCTCCTGCAATTGCCTTATCTATAATTTTGTCCCAATAATTTAGTCTATCTATAGTTTCAAATAGAGATCTTGATATATTTACGTCTATAAACTCATCAATCGTAAGTAGATTTCCTACACCTGAGTAATAAAGATCTCCTGCACTTGTTGCTACTAGTGATAAAAGATTTGTTTTTTCAGCTAATATTTTTGCTGCGTGAGATAGAAGTTTTTGAGTATCTTTTCTTTCGTCCCAGATGCTGTTTTTAAAGGCTATCTCATCTGTTGTTGAGATGTCTTTCTCTTCCATTAAGTTGTTAATATAAAATCTGAAACCTTTGGCTGATGGTATTCTGCCTGACGAGAAATATGTTTTTTTAAGATATCCTTTTTTTGCAAGCTCTACCATCTCGTTTCGAACTGTTGCTGGTGATACTCCTAGTTTGTATTTTTTTTCAAGAATTTCTGAACCTACAGGAAGGCCTGTCTCTGAATATTCTTTGATTGACGCTTTTAAGATGTCGATTTGCCTGGCTGTCAAGTCTTCCATATATTAGCAATATAATACCAACTCTGCTAATCAATGTCAAGACCTTTTAAACAAGTAAAAAGTTGTAAGGTGGTTTCACTTTATATGCACTTGAAGTTTTGAATCTAAAGCTTTGGCTATTCTTTTAAGAAGTAATAAAGAAGGGTTTGCATCCATTGTCTCAATATTAGAGACCACAGCTTGAGTGCTATTAATCTTTTTTGCAAGAGCTCGTTGAGATAATTTTTTAGAAAGCCTTTTTTCTATTAATTGACAGGCAAGTTGGTATTCTAATTCAGACTTCTCCCATTCTTTTTTGAATTTGGGATCTTTCAAAGATTCTTTAAGGTGATCTTTAAATGTAAAAAGCTTATTTTTCATATATTAGATGATATCTTATATCATATCATTTGTCAATAGTGTTTTTCCACTGTTTTAATCTTTGAAACGCTATATTTATTTCTTTTTTAGGTGTTTTATTTGTTTTTTTAATAAATCCATGAAGTAGAAGTACTATATTTGACAATAGGACAATATATATGATTCTAATATTATATTTACCCAATATTCGAATTTCCCATAGAGGAGTACCCGTGATTTTTCTTACGTGAGGTAAGATAGAAGATAATCCATACTTTTCTATATAAAGTAAGATTCTAAAGATTTTGGCATGTTGTTTGCTTGATAAAGAATCAATAAATTGCTTAACTGGGTTTTCTTTATTTTTGTATCTATAATAAACTATCTGCACCAGATAATTTAAAAATATCTTTAAATATTTGTCAACGGATTATAATCCACATATTACGCTCTAAATTCTAATATCCAAGCTCTAAATAAATCCCAAGTTTTAATTTTTAAACTTAGGATTAGAACTTTTTATCTCAAAGATTTATAATTTGATTATGAAAGTTTTTGAATTATTGCCAGAACTTTTTACTAAATCGGAATTAATGATTCTTGATTTTAATCAAATCCCAAGTAATCTCCCAGAATATAAAAATATTAAATTATTTTTTGAAAAAAGTAGAGACGCGGGTAATGATCCAAAGTTACCAGAAAACAGACAGGAGTTTAATAATAATTTTCTTGATAAAACCGGGAAGCGTTATTTGATCAGCCGTTATGCAGAAGACAGAATAGAAATGCTTAGAGGATCAAAAATTGCCGAAGAGTGGCGGACAATTCATCTTGGAATTGATATTTTTTCCAAAAACTTAGAAATAGTTTATGCACCTTGTAATGGTGAGATTGTTGCAACAGGATTTGAAGAAGGTGGACATAGTTTTGGACACTATCTAATTTTAAAACCAGATTTAAAACTCACAAAAAATTATATTTTTCTTGGCCACTTATCAAAAGAGCTTCTAAATATAGGTAGTGTAACTAAAGGTCAAAAAATTGCTGATCTGGGAGATTATGTTAATGGAGAAAATGGAGGCTGGTCAAGACATCTGCATGTACAACTCTTGGCTGATTTTCCTCAAAACAATCTCTTGCCACCTGGATACTCTTCAAAAGAGAACTTAAACCAAAGCATGATTAAGTATCCACATCCATCTTTTCTTATAATGTCTTAGCGGTAGATTTTTTTTCTCTGGCCTATTTTAATTACTATCACCAATAATTCTTTTTTAAATATTTTATAGATTATTCTGTAAGGCCAAAGTCTTATTGAATAATATTCAGATAATTTACCTTCTAATTTCTTTCCAATATATGGGTTTTTTGTAAGGTTTATAAGCAGAATATAAATTCTTTCTTTGTCTCGTTTTGGTATTTTGTCAAGGTCTTTTTTTGCGCTTGGCTTTAGCCTTAGTTGATATCTCATACTTTGCACTTCTTTTATCGGCTAACATATATCCTTCATTTCTAAGTAATTCATCAAGTGTTGGATACTTTGTATATTTTCCTGATTTGTAATCTGATTCTGCTTCTTTTATATCTTTTTCAATATTTGGAAAGTCTTTCATAACTTCAAGGGTTTCGGTCCATGAATCAAATTCTTCAGCAGACAACATAACTACCTTAGATATTCCATTTTCAGTCAAGACATAATGAGAGCCTGTTTTTTGGATATCGTCTGCTATATTAAATATTTTTTTTCTTGCTTGTGTGATTGAAATTGTCTTTAACATATATGTACATAATAGCGTACACTCTATCTCATGTCAATATGTTTCACGTTACGTGTTATGTGTTATTCGTTATAATATTCTTATG
>Ga0082335_1003811_pt1 | contig 24000 bp, 22 predicted proteins | sample Subgrocontami58m_FD_72375 | JGI IMG/M metagenome (GOLD analysis project Ga0082335, IMG submission 72375) | Subsurface groundwater microbial communities from S. Glens Falls, New York, USA - GMW37 contaminated, 5.8 m (SPADES assembly) (version 2) ...
CGGATCGAAAAGCGGATTCTCGTTCGCTCCATTCTTTACATAACCACGCGGATTGCACACCACCCGCGTTCCGTTCAGCAAATAGTCGAAACTGTCGTGGGTATGTCCGTGTACCCATAGGAGGGCGCGGCCGGCGTCGATCAGGCGCTCGGCAGCGGAAACGAAGCACGCGTTCAGGAGCGAGTCGGCAAACCTCGGATGAATGCTGTTTCGCGACGGGGCATGGTGGGTGATCACCACGGTCGGCCCGGCATGCGCTTCGGCCAGCTTGCCTTCGAGCCATCCAGCCTGGATATTGAATAGCGCGGCTGAAGCGGCAGGGGTGAATGGCGCTTGCTCTGCTTCGCCAGCGCGAATCCTGCTGAAATCGCGCGTGAAACTCAGCGCTTGCCGCATCGCCGCCGTGCGTTTCTCACCCTCGCCGAACAGCATGAAATCCGTCCACAGCGTGGTTCCCAGAAAACGCACCCCTTCGATGATGACTTCGTCATTGTCGAGCACGCGAATGTTGGTTCCGGCGCACAGTTGTTTGATCTCATCTGCGGTGCCGGCAATGCTGCCGCCGTAGAACTCGTGGTTCCCGGCAACGTAAAGCACTGGTTTGGCAAAACCGGAGGCCCAGGAAATCGCCTCCTTCGGGCGGGCGATGTCCCCCGCCAGGATTACCACATCGGCGTTATTCCGCGGTATTTCCAATGCGCCGAGGCCAAGATGCAGGTCAGACAGAATATTGAGTTTCACAAGTTCCGGATGCGTTGCGGAAATGCCGGCATGCTCGCCGGCAATCCGATCCCGTTTTCAGGCCCGCGCTCGCTCTGCGACACGCAACGGACGCGCCCGAAGAGATAACAGACCGCACCAGGTCTCCCCCGAACCTGAGCTGATGATGGCGCTCGCCGGCTTGCCGGCATAGTCGCTGCGCTCGTAGCCCATCTGCGCCGCGCGCGAGCGGTGGCCGAAGGCGCGCGTGTCCTTGGCGCCGTACCGGCGGTGGCTGCACGGCTGTTCGGGAGTTTTCTTTTTCACTTGCGCTTCCTATGCTATTGGTGTGATGTAACACGGCGGCGTGGCGGAAGCTATTGTAACCGCAAGCGCTCCATCGGTCCGTAGCTTGACGCACGTACCTTACCGATATACAGTTATGGTAAGGTGCATCAAAGGGAGATCGCCACCATGTTCGTCAAGATTACCGCCAAGCGTCAGGTCACATTTCCCGCTCGCGTTCTGGAGGCGCTGGGGGTGAAGCCCGGCGACCGGATCGAACTCGAGGAAGGACCTGACGGTTTTGTCCTGCGCGCGCGGCACATCGACCGCTCGCGCCTCGCGCCGCTGCGCGGCAAGCTGCGCCGCGGCGAAGGCAGCTTCGACCTGGAAACCTTCCGCAACAAGCCTCATGACCGCGCGCTTCGGGATTGATACCTCGATTCTCGTCCGGCTGGCGACCGGCGATCCCGAGGACGGCTTCGAATACTGCGTGCGCAAGCTGACCGCGCTGATCGAGCGCGACGACGCCGAGGTGTTCGCCTCGAATCAGGTTATCGGCGAGGCCTATATCGCCCTGCAACATCACTACGGCGTGTCCAAACCCGACGCACGCGCCGCGCTTGCCAGCGTGCTCAAGAGCGGTCTGGTGGCGCCGCTGAACGGGGCAGGCGTGTTCGCCGCCATGGAGGCCGACGCGGGCTGCGGCCTGCTCGACCGCCTGATTGCCGACGACTACCGCCGCGCCGAACTCATCACGCTCACGCTCGACCGGAAGATGGGCGCTCTCGCGCAAGTGCGCCGTCTGTAGCCCATCTTCGGGTATGTGCTCGCCAACTGAAAACCTACGCGGAAACGCGGGAACCCTGAATGACCAACGGTAACGACAAATCCCTCGAATCCTGGATCTGGGACGCAGCTTGTTCCATTCGCGGCGCTAAGGATGCGCCAAAGTTCAAGGACTACATCCTCCCGCTCATTTTCACCAAGCGCCTGTGCGACGTGTTCGATGACGAAGTGAATCGCATCGCCAAAGAGGTCGGCTCCCGCGCCAGGGCGTTCAAGCTGGTGAAACGCGACAAGAAACTCGTGCGCTTCTACCTGCCGCTGCAACCGGCCGATCCCGACGAAGCGGTCTGGTCCGTCATCCGCACGCTCGCGGACAAGATCGGCGAGCAACTCACCACCCATCTCCGTGCCATCGCGGACGAAAACGCACTGCTCAAGGGCATCATCGACCGCGTGGACTTCAACGCCACCACCCATGGCGTGCGCGACATCGACGACAACCGCCTCTCCAATCTCATCGAGCGCGTCAGCGAAAAGCGCCTCGGTCTGGGCGACGTCGAGGCGGACATCATCGGGCGCAGCTACGAGTATCTGATCCGCAAGTTCGCCGAGGGCGGCGGGCAGAGCGCGGGCGAGTTCTACACCCCCGGCGAGGTGGGCGAGATCATGGCGCTCATCATGGACCCCGAGCCGGGCATGACCGTCTATGACCCTACCTGCGGCTCCGCCGGCCTGCTCATCAAGTGCGAATTGGCGCTGGAGGCAAAGATGGCGCTGCGCTCGCGCAAGAGCTTCGCCCCGCTCAAACTCTACGGCCAGGAATCCACGCCCACCACCTGGGCCATGGCCAACATGAACATGATCATCCATGACATGGAGGGCCAGATCGAGATCGGCGACACTTTCCGCCATCCGAAATTTCGCAAGGGCAACCGCCTCCAGACCTTCGACCGCGCGGTGGCCAATCCGATGTGGAACCAGACCGAGTTTACCGAGAAGGACTACGACGCCGACGAACTCGACCGCTTCCCCAAGGGCGCGGGCTTCCCCGGCAACAAGGCCGACTGGGGCTGGGTGCAGCACATCCTCGCCAGCCTCGGCGACACGGGCCGCGCCGCTATCGTGCTCGACACCGGCGCCGCTTCGCGCGGCTCCGGCAATGCGAACACCAACAAGGAAAGAGATGTGCGCCGCTGGTTCGTGGAGCAGGACCTCATCGAGGGCGTGATCTATCTGCCGGAAAACCTGTTCTACAACACCAGCGCGCCCGGCATTGTTCTCTTCCTGAACAAGGCGAAGGCGAAGGAGCGCAAAGGAAAACTCTTCCTGCTCAACGCCGCCACCGAATTCGCCAAGGGCGACCCGAAGAACTATATCCCGGAGGAGGCTATCACCCGCATCGCCGACACCTTCATGTCGTGGCGCGAGGTGGAGAAATACAGCCGTATCGTCACGCGCGAGGAGATCGCGAAGAACGACTTCAACATCTCGCCCAGCCGCTACATCCACACGGGGGCAGGCGAGGAGTATCGGCCGCTTGCCGAGATCGTCGAGGAGCTGGACGCGCTGGAGCAGGAGGCGAAGTCCACCGATGCGTCGCTGCGGGGCATTCTGGATAAACTCGGCATCGGCACATGAGGCAGCGGATCTTCATCAGCAGCGTGCAAAAGGAGTTTGCCACTGAGCGGCAAGTGCTCAAGGCTTACGTCCTCGGCGATGCCCTGCTCCGCCGCTTCTTTGATGTGTTCCTTTTTGAAGACATTCCCGCTACCGACCGCCGGGCAGACGCCGTTTACCTCGAGGAAGTCCGGCGGTGCGACATCTATCTGGCTTTGCTGGGCGATCAATACGGCTACGAAGACGAAAACGGCATTTCACCAACCCACCGCGAATTCAACGAGGCGACCAAGCTCGGCAAGCACCGCATTGTTTTCGTTAAAGGCGACACCGATGCGGACAAGCACCCGAAGATGCGGGCGTTGATCGCCTCTGCTGGCGCGCAATTGATCCGCCGCCGCCTCACCACGCCCGCAGAGTTGATCCCTGCCCTTTACGCCAGCCTGGTGGACTATCTTGCCGTGAAGGAACTGCTCCGCTTTGGCCCCTTTGATGCCGCCGTTTGCCCGGATGCCACCATTGACGATCTGTCCGCTGAAAAAATCCGGCGCTTTGCGGGCATCGCGCGGCGCGCCCGCGGCTTCCCGCTGCCTGAGGACACCGCCCCCGAGCAAGTGCTGGAAGCTCTGCACCTGCTCAACAAGGGTCGGCCTACCCACGCCGCCATCCTGCTCTTTGGCAACGCGCCGCAACGCTTCCTCATCTCGTCCGAGATCAAGTGCGCCCATTTTCACGGCACTGAGGTGCGCAAGCCAATTCCCTTCTATCAGGTTTACAAGGGAACGGCCTTCGATCTGGTGGATCAGGCGGTGGATTTTGTCCTCTCGAAGATCAACCTGGCCGTCGGCACGCGTGAACACGCCACCCAGGCCCCAGTGGCCTACGAGATGCCGCCGGAAGTCGTCCGCGAAGCCATCGTCAATGCTGTCGCGCATCGCGACTACACCAGCAACGGCAGCGTGCAGGTCATGCTATTTTCTGATCGGCTGGAAGTCTGGAACCCCGGCACTTTGCCGCCTTCGCTGACCCTGGAGAAGCTTCGCCACCCTCACGGCTCAGTGCCGGGAAACCCGCTTCTGGCCGAACCGCTTTACCTGACGAAATACATCGAACGCATGGGCACCGGCACGGGCGACATGATTCAGCGGTGCCGCCACGCCGGCTTGGCCGAACCGGAGTTTACCCTGACCGACGGCTTCGTCATCACCATCCGGCGCAAGCCGGGGCGTGCGTTTGCGGCAGTCGGAGGGGAAGTCAGAGGGGAAGTCACGGGGGAAGTCACGGGGGAAGTCACGGGGGAAGTCACGGGGGAAGTCAGAAAGCTGGTTTCGGTTTGCCGTGATGCCATGACCCGCAAGAAATTGCAGGAATCTCTGTTGCTGAGGGGTGAAGAAAACTTCAGGAAACTGTATCTCGTTCCTGCATTGGAAGCGGGCTATATCGAGATGACCATCCCTGATAAACCCAACAGTCGTCTCCAAAAATACCGTCTCACCGCCCAAGGTAAAGCCTTGCTCGCCATGATCGCGCGGAAAGGAGGCCAGGCATGACCCAGCCTGGACCACGTCGGCAGGCGAAGAGTCGGGTCGTAGCCGTCCGGCACCAGCCACGATCCGTTCCGCGGAAATTAGTCGAACTTTGCCGGGAACTGGCGAAGGTCAAAGCGCAGGCCCGGGCACTTGGAATCTTCACCGATGACCGCGAATTGCTGGAATGCCCCAACTGTGGATTGCTGGAGGATGTGACGGCTGATGGAATGCTGGTGACCTATCCCAAAGATAGCGTCGATCTGAAGGACTGTGGCCTACGCTTCCGTCCAGTGGACAAGACTCATTTCGCATGTCCGAAGTGCGGGACCAGCGTCAAGGCGGTGATCTTATGAGCGCGTCCTTGACACGTACGAAAATTCCGGAGGGCGGATGTTCCGGTTCGCCGGTCGAGTTGCCGGAGCGATGGCAAATTGAGACGCTCGGCAAGATTGCGACTGGCTTTGTTAGCGGAGGGACACCCCCGACTAAGAATAATGAGTTGTGGAAGGGGAACATTCCATGGATCACCAGCAAGTGGCTTAACTTCAAATTGCACCTCGAATCCGGCGAGAAGTTCATTTCCGAGGACGCGCTGAAGCAAAGCGCAACAACCGTCGTTCCTCGGAACAATCTCATTTTCGCCACACGCGTCGGTGTCGGAAAGGTCGCTGTTAACAACATCGACTTGGCCATCAACCAAGACCTTGCAGGCGTTCTAGTGGACTCTGAACGCCATGACATCCGTTTTCTGGCGTATCAACTCCGCTCTGACCGAATCCAGAGAACGGTCGCTTCCCAAAAACGTGGCGCAACGATTCAAGGCATTACACGGGACGCCCTCAAGGAGTTGGAAATCTATCTCCCACCCCTCGCCGAGCAGCAAAAGATTTCGCGGGTGTTGGGGTTGGTGCAGCGAGCGATGGAGCAGCAGGAGCGGCTGATCGCACTGACCACGGAATTGAAAAAGGCGCTCCTGCACCAGCTCTTCAGCCAAGGCCTCCGCGGCGAACCCCAAAAGCAAACCGAAATCGGCTCCATGCCGGAGAGTTGGGAGGTGGTGACGCTCGGCTCGATGGCGACGGTCGGCAACGGGTCGACGCCGAAGCGTGACAATGACGGCTATTGGCAAGGCGGCACGATTCCGTGGCTCAACAGCGCAAAGATTCACGAGAGATTCATTACGGACGCCAACCAGTTCGTGACCGATCTGGCGGTAAAGGAATGTCATCTTCCGCGCGTGAAGCCCGGTAGTCTGCTCATAGCGATCACTGGGCAAGGCAAAACGCTCGGAAACACTGCGCTCGTGTCCTTCGAAACGTGCATCAACCAACACCTCGCCTATGCTCAGTTCACCACGTCCAGAGTCGTTCCTGAGTTCGTCCTGTGGTTCATGCAGACTCGATATGACCATCTGCGATCAATCAGCCAAGCAGGAGGGAGCACCAAGGGCGCGCTGACCTGCGGTTACCTCAAAACGTATCCTGTTCCTGTTCCGGCACTGGATGAACAGCACGAAATTGCCAATGTGTTCGCCGCTCTGGATCGGAAAGAGAAAGTCCACCAGCGCAAGCACGCAGCGCTCACCGCCCTGCTCCGAACGCTGCTGCACCAGCTTATGACGGCGCAGATTCGGGTGCATGATTTAGAATTCCGCGTCGAGCAGATATAGTAGTATGCGTTGTAGGAACGCACCTTCGATATGACTCTCATCAGCCATTCGGCTCCAGGCGCAAACGCTGGATTTAGCTATCAGTTTGAGCGCGCCCTGTATTGGTTGGCGCAGAGCCCGGCCGGCGCCGTCGTCGGCGTGGAAACCGATGATGACGTTGCCGTGCGCGGCGTGGAGGCATCTGAGTTATTGGAGCAAGATAAACACTCCATTCGCGAGGACGCCGAGCCGTTCGGTGATCGCTCCAAGGATTTGTGGAACACGTTGGCGACTTGGATCGAGGCGTTGGATACCAAGGAAGTGGCCGATACGACCCGCTTCCTAATGGTTACGAACAAAGTATTGCCGGAGTGCATCGCCCAACAAATCGGCCGCGCTGAGTCCGAAAAAGAGATTACGGCCTGCGTTGCGGCCCTGGAAGTGGCCGCTAAAAGCCCGCCGCAGCAAATTGCCGTGCTCACAAAGCGCGTCTTGCATCTCGATTCGAGTACGAGCCTTCGGAGACTCATCTTGCAGTGCGAACTGGTCGATGCGTCGCAAGCTACGGCGGGACCGAAGTTGCGCGAGAAAACTATCGCTCAGTTACAGTTGCCAGAATGGTGTTTGGCGGTTGCCGATTCCATCGCCGATGAACTGTTGGGATGGTTGCATAAGACGGCGTTGGCTGCGTGGCAGCTAAATCAGCCGGCCTGGATTCATCGCGATCATTTTGTTAACCAGCTTCACGCCGTCATCGATCGACGAAAACGGCAAATTGCCCGCGAGCGCGCTGAGCATCTTATTCCAGTTACCGAAGACAAGGTCGGCCAGAAAAGAGGGAGTTCTTTTGTAAAGCAACTCCATTTGGTCACTGATGATGACGACATTGTGGATAGCGCCATCCGCGAATTCATCCGCTGCAATATAGAGAAGAGCCGCCTATCTGTGGAGGGAAACGTCACCGATGACGATTGGACAGCATTCGAGACCGCGTTGCTATCTCGCTGGGACAAGATTCGCTCGCGCGTCATCCGCATGAGGCAGACGACGTCAGAGGAGGATATTGGCTTTGAAATCTTCACGGAAACCACGGAAGCACACCGCGAAAAGCTTGCGGGAAGCGATACCGAGCAGGTCTATCTCACATCGGGCACCTATCACCGCTTGGCCGACATGGTCCACGTCGGCTGGCATCCTCGGTTCGAGGAACTCATGCGCGAACTAATGAAATCGCCATGATCGACGTCCTGTTTGAACAGCGGGTAATCCAAAATACAGGCCTTGCCGCTGAGGCCATCTGGCAAGCAGTGCATGAAGCGTACGAGGCCAAAGGTCGCGCCGAAGGCGTGGCGCTACCAATGGTGTTTCTCGTCCTACCGCTCACGTTCCACCAGCGCACCGCGACAGTGTTGGCGGCGAAAACCCAACCGGGCGCGCTCTACAAAGCACTTGCCGATGACCGTGAAATCACCGTTGGCCTTCAGATGCGGATGCAGGCGATGTCGGAGCGAACGTTCCACGCGCTCTCGATTGGCTTTCACACTGGCCTGCTCCGGCTCGATCAAGACCACCAGCGTCAGTTGATCCCGGGCAAGAAAACCCAGCCGGCCACGCATGCGACGGACGAAGTGAAGACCATCTTGAATGCCGCCAAACGGGTCGGCCACGCCTTTGCAGAGATGACATTGGTGCAACTCTCTACTCACTTGAACATTCGATTCTAATGAAACTCGCTATCCTGAAAGTCATCCTCTGGCCGAAAGACTTGAACCACAGTCCCCGCGTCATTCCTTTTGTCCCCGGCAAGATCAATATCCTGACGGGCGAGAGCGGCGCCGGCAAGTCTGCCCTCACCTGGATCATCGACTATTGTCTCGGCAGCGAGAAGTGCTCCATTCCCGTCGGTTTGATTCGCAAGGTGACTGGCTGGTTTGGCCTCCATCTTCAACTGGCCAACACCGAGATGATCGTCGCCCGTCGCAATCCGGAGGACCAACAATCAACAAGTGATCTGTACTGGACAGAGGGACTGAAGCTCGAAGTACCGCCGTTAGTCGAGAAGAACGCCCGTGTGGAGGATCTCAAGAACCGTTTTAATCAAATCTCGCATCTCCCCTCTCTCGATTTCTCCGCGAGTGAGAATGTCGGCTTTGGCGGGCGTGCGAGCTGTCGAGACATGGCGGCATTTAATTTCCAGCCTCAGCACATTGTCGCCAATCCCTATACCTTCTTCTTTAAGGCGGACACGACCGAACACCGTGAAAAATTGCGCATTATTTTCCCTCTCGCACTTGGCGCGATTGATGCGAGCACACTCGCGGCGCAGCGCGAGTTGAAGGACACAGAGCGCGAACATGATCGGCTCCAGCGGGAATTGGACGCGCGTCTTGCCGCGGCCCGCGCTTGGGAAGCGGAGGTGGAAAGCTATTACTTGCAGGCTCGAGCGCTTGGTCTGCTGCCCGATTCACCTCCGCCCGAAGCGGGTTGGCCCTTGGACAAATACATTCTGGAGTTACAGAAGGTGCCTGAGACAGTCCGGACAATGGACCTTCCGGATATCAAAGAAGGGACCAGTGAGGCCGCCGTCGTGGAGCTGACGCGACTCCTCAACGAGGAGGATCGACTGGGTCAGGAAATCGGGTCGATTCGCCGACGGCTGAGTAAGCTTGACCAATTGTCGTCGTCCGTCAGCGAGTATGGCACTACGCTCATCAGTCAAGAGGACCGACTTCAAGGCGTTGGCTGGTTCGAGGACAAACTGCAGACTACGCATGAGTGTCCGGTCTGCGCGGCGGTTCACACTGCGGGCAATCCTCGCCTCGCCGAGCTGCAAACATTGGCACGCGAATTGAAATTGCTGACTGCCTCAGTTCATCAAGCTCCGGCCAAGCTCGATCAGGAGCTTCTGACGCTGCGTCAAGAACTGCGCGACCGCGAAGGGACCATCTCCAAAGCCCGTCAGAAGAGGAAATATCTGGAAGATCATTCTGCCGCGCTGTCCGCCCAGCGGCAGCGCGTCAGGCAAATTTATCTTTTCGTGGGCCGCGTGGAACAGGCTTTGGATAATGTCACCGCTAGCCGCAACGTCGATGAAATTCGCGAAAAGGTGAAAACATTGGCGCAGAAAATCGCCGAATTAAAACGGAACCTCGATCCGCGCACGCAACGCGACCGGCTCAATGCCGCTATCGACACCGTGTCGGCGAAAGTTGCGGACTATGCTCGTCTCCTCCAACTTGAGCACGCGACGGAAAACGTCCGCCTCGATCTTCGCGAACTGACCCTTAAATTTAGCCCGCTTTCTGGTCGGACTGATTTTCTCTGGGAGGTAGGCAGCGGACAGAATTGGGTCGGATACCACATCGCCGGTCTGCTGGCCTTGCATGAGCACTTCATCACCTTGAGCCACAACCATGTGCCCCGCTTCCTTGTCATCGACCAGCCGAGCCAAGTCTATTTCCCCGAGGCTTGGCCGTCGATGGAAAAGGCTTCAGCTGGACAAAGCAAAACTGATGTCTCATCGGACATTGATGGTGTGCGCCGGATTTTCAGCGCCCTTTCACACTTTTTCGATGCGGTCGCGGGACAGTTTCAGGTGATCGTGACCGAACATGCCGGGCCGATCACTTGGAATGGAATCCCCCACGTGCATTTCGTAGGTAACTGGCGCCTTGGCCATGAGGAATTTCTCATCCCCGCTGCTTGGCTGAAGACCATAGAGGGAAATTAGTTTTCCGGATTCATGCAAACTTCCGGAGAGCACAACGCTGTCCAAGCCCGCATCCTGCACTACGCGCAGGAGTTCGCCTGGACTTACTTGCCGCGCGCTAAGGCAGTGGGGCGGCGTGGGTTCGCCAGAGACCTGGATTAATCCCGCAGAACCGAACGCCCAAGTTGGAGGCAAATTGCGTCGGCGAAACCTAGAGCAGTCTGACAATGGCTGAGCGCGTCCACCCAGATCCCGCGCGCCCCTCGAAATTTGAGGATCGCTATCGGCTGTATCTGGATGAATCCGGGGACCATGTCTACCGAGGCACGAGCGAGATTGCGCATCGGTATCTGTGCTTGCTGGGCTGCTGGTTTCGCAATCCGGACTACCTAAGGTTTCATGAGGCGCTGGAGGATCTCAAGACCCTGCATTTGCCCCATCACCCCGATGAGCCGGTCGTGCTGCATCGGGACGACATGATCAATGCCCGCAAGGCGTTCAAGAATCTCAGGGACGAGGCCGCGCGAGAACGCTTCGATGCGGAACTCCTGCAGGTAATTCAAGCTGGCGACTTCAAGGTGGTGGCCGTGGTGATTGACAAGCACGAACTGCGCCGGGCTTACGGAGAGACGGCCTCACATCCGTATCATCTGGGCCTCGGATTTCTGCTTCAGCGATTCGCTGGATATCTCAATCACATTAACCGGGTGGGTGACATCCTGGGCGAGTCGCGCGGCGGAAAGGAAGATCGTTTGCTCAAGGAGTCGTACACCAGGGTATTCGAGCGCGGTGTCTGGATGACCAAGGCACACGCATTTCAGTCAGCATTCACCTCGCGGGAGCTAAAGCTCAAACCGAAAGGAGCCAACATCGCCGGCCTGCAGTTAGCCGATCTGCTCGGGCACCCGGTCAAGCACTGGGTGTTGAACCATTACGGGCACGCCGATGTTGAACCGGCTCCCTTCGCGCAGCGACTCATGGGAGTGGTAGAAGCGAAGCTCAATCGCCACCTGTACGATGACAGGGTGGAAGGCTATGGAATGGTGCTCTTCCCGAGAAAATAAAAAGGCCTCTTTCGAGGCCCTCTTACGCTTGCCCCTGCGGGCAATCCACCTCCGCTAGTGCGGATTACCTGCATTATCATCATCATTACGAGATAATTCAAGAGTTTTTTTGCAACGTGGCCATGCCCGCACCAGGCGAACACAAGACCGTCCAAGCCTGCATCCTCGCCCATGCGCAGGAGATCAGGTGGCGTTATGTTCCCCGGCCGGAAGCGGAGGTCCGGCGCGCCTTTCTTACGGACGCAACTACGCTGTGGGAGTGGGCGTTGCGAATTCGCAACACCTTAAAAGTACGCGAGTTACCGGAGGGATCAGTTGTTAAGGATTACTTGACAACTGCCGCGGACAGCAAGAACACAAGACGAGCTTCCACATCCAAGAAGTAACTAATCATGCCCGCCCCCACTGAACACAAGACCGTCCAGGCCCGCATCCTGAAATACGCGCAGGAGATCGGCTGGACTTACGTGCCGCGCGCCGAGGCCGCGCGGCGGCGCGGTTTCGACCCGGCCGGTGCGACGCCGGAGGAGCGGGCGCGCAAGGCGTCGCTGTTCTTCGGCGATTTGTTGCACGCCCAGATCCGCGCCTTCAATCCGAAATACAAGGAGGCCGAGGGCGCGTTGATCGGCCAGTTTCAGCGTTTCCACGCCGACATCTACGGCAATCGCGATTTCCTCCAGGCGCTGCGCAATCAACACAAGTTTTTCTGCGCGGAGGAGAACCGCGAGCTGGACCTGATGCTGATTGACTACGGCGATTTCGCCCGCCCGCGCGAGCAGTGGCGCAACGTCTATGAGGTGACGGAGGAGTTTTACACCCACAACGGCAAATACGGCACGCGTGAGGACGTGGTGTTCCTCATCAACGGCATTCCCGTGGAAGCGATCGAGTGCAAGAACGCGAGCAAGGACGAGGCGATCGCGCTCGGTGTGGACCAGATTCGCCGTTACCACGCGGAGACGCCGGAAGTGATGGTGCCGCAGATGCTCTTCATCGCCACCGAGGCCATCGGCTTCGCCTACGGTGTGACGTGGAACACGCTGCGGCGGAACCTCTTTAATTGGAAGCACGAAGAGGTCGGCAATCTGGAAGACAAGATCAAGAGCTTCTGCGCCGTGCCGCACCTGCTGCGCATCCTGAAGGATTTCATCCTCTTCGCCGAGAAGGAGGAGGAGCTGCAGAAGGTTATCCTGCGCCAGCATCAGACCGGTGCGGTGGACAAGGTGGTGGCGCGTGCGCTCGATCCCAAGCGCACGCGCGGGCTGGTGTGGCATACGCAGGGCAGCGGTAAAACGTACACGATGATCAAGGCGGCCGAGTTGCTGTTCAAAGCGCCCGAGGCGGAAAAGCCGACCATCCTATTGATGATCGACCGCAACGAGCTCGAAGATCAGATGCTCAAGAACCTTGCCTCAGTGGGGCTGGGCAATGTAGCGCACGCGAGTTCCATTGCCGAGCTCAACCGCTTGCTGAATCAGAGAGGTCAGGATTACCGCGGCATTGTCGTGACAACGATCCACAAGTTCCGCGACATGCCGGCGAACTTGAACTTGCGGCGGAACATCTTCGTGCTGATCGACGAGGCGCACCGCACGACGGGCGGCGATCTCGGCAACTTCCTCATGGTGGGCTTGCCGAATGCGAGCTTTCTCGGCTTTACCGGCACGCCGGTGGACAAGACCGCCTACGGTAAAGGCACGTTTAAGACTTTCGGCTGCGAGGATGACAAGGGTTACTTGCACAAGTATTCCATCGCCGAGAGCATAGCCGACGGCACCACGTTGCCCCTCTACTACAACCTCGCGCCGAACGAGATGCTGGTGCCGCACGAGATCATGGAGAAGGAATTCTTTGCGCTGGCGGAGACCGAGGGAATCGCGGATATCGAGGAGCTGAACAAAATTCTCGAGCGCGCGGTGAACCTGAAGAATTTCCTCAAAGGCAAGGACCGGGTGAGGAAGGTGGCCAGCCACGTGGCTGATCATTTTCGGGCGAACGTGGAGCCGCTCGGCTACAAGGCGTTCCTGGTGGGGGTGGATCGCGAGGCGTGCGCGTTCTACAAAGAGGCGCTGGATGCCATCTTGCCGGCGGAGTATTCCGAGATCGTCTTTACCGGGAACAACAACGACCCGGCGCATCTGAAGAAGTGGCATCTCGACCCGAAGCGCGAGAAACAGATCCGCAAGAACTTCATCAAGGTCGGCGAGTGGCCGAAGATCCTGATCGTCACCGAAAAATTGCTGACCGGGTTCGATGCGCCCATCCTCTACGCGATGTATCTGGACAAGCCGATGCGCGATCACACGCTGCTCCAGGCCATCGCGCGGGTGAACCGCCCCTACGAGAACGAGGCGGCCGAGATGGTGAAGCCGCACGGTTTCGTGCTCGATTTCGTCGGTATCTTCGACAAGCTGGAACAGGCACTGGCCTTCGACAGCGACGAGATCAATGCCATCGTCAAGGACATCGGCCTGCTCAAACAACTCTTCAAATCGAAAATGGAGAGCAAGGCTCCGGCATATTTGGCGCTCGTGATGCGGAACTTCGACGACAAAGACGTGGACGGCCTCATCGAACACTTCCGCGACAAGGAACGGCGCAAGGAGTTTTTCCGCGAATACAAAGAAATCGAGATGCTCTACGAGATCATCTCGCCGGACGCGTTCCTGCGGCCGTTCATCGATCCTTACGCGACGCTTTGCTCGATCTATGCTGTAGTGCGCAACGCGTATGCCCGGAAGGTGTACGTGGACAAGGCCTTTCAGAAGAAAACCAACGAACTGGTGCAGAAGCATATCGGAGCGGCGATCGCTGGAGACACCAAGGAGTACGTCGTTTTGAACGAGGCGACCATTGAGACGATCAAGCAGCGTTTCGAAGGCAAGGCGACCAAGGTGATCAATCTGGTCAAAGCCATTGAAAAGTCTGCCGAGGAGGAGAGCGATGATCCGTTTCTCGTGGCGCTCGCCGAACGGGCCAAGGCGGTACAGGAGAGTTTCGAAGAGCGGCAGACCAGCACGGAAGACGCACTCGCCGCTTTGCTAAAGGAAATCGAGAAGAACGAACAACGGAAGAAGGAGCAGTCCGCGAAAGGACTGGATGGATTGACCTACTTCGTGTTGTGCAAGCTTACCGACGACGGCATACCCAACCCCGAGCAAGTCAGCCGGAAGGTCGCCGGGGAGTTCGCGGAATTTCCGAACTGGCAGCGCAGCGAGGCCGAACTGCGCGAGTTAAGGAAGCAAGTCACGTTCGCCGTCTTTGCCGAGGAAGACGACCTGGAAAAGGTCACCGCGACGGTCGAGGCCTTGTTCACCTTGTTGCAGAAGAGCTACCGCGCATGACCCGATGGCGCGACAGGGAGGAATTCAAGGCGCGCGTGCTGGAATGGGCCGCGAAGTTCGATGTGAAGGTGCATGGGTTGTATGTTCGCCCGATGCAAAATAAGTGGGCGTCTTGCTCTACGACCGGAACCCTGAGTTTCAACGACGAACTCCTGGGGATGGAGCGCGACCTGGGAGACTACGTCATCGTCCATGAACTGCTGCACTTCCCGGTGCCCAACCACGGCAAGCTTTGGAAAAGCCTGATGCGCGCACACCTTGGGGAGTATGAGCAACTCGAAGCAAGGATGAAACATGCTGCGCGTGACAACGGATCGCGGTGGACGAACCACGCCGCCGGTAGAAGGGGGCGTTAGCCAACTTCCATGTTCGTGCGCTTGATTTCGCTGGCAGCTTGAAGAGCGGGCCGGCTGGTGCGATAAAATGCGCTATTGCGCGGGAGGACGGAACAAAAATGAGCAGCGCTCGCCGCTTCGCCGGCCTCTTGGCCGTTTGCGTGTGTTTTTTACTCGCCGCTGAAGCGCGGGCGCAAGCGCCGCGGACGACGCCCGAACTCGAGCGCAAGGTGCAGGATTTTCTGGACGCCGAACGCGATAAATGGGACTACCTCAACGTGCCCTACCAGGACGGCAAGATCCTGCACGATCTGGTGGTGAAGGGCGCGCACAAGGCAATTCTGGAGATCGGCACCTCCACCGGCCATTCCACGGTGTGGCTCGCCTGGGCCGCGGCGAAGACGGGCGGCCGCGTCGTCACCATCGAGATCGACCGCGGGCGGCATGAGCGCGCGCTGGCGAACCTCAAGCGCGCCGGGGTCGCCGAGTACGTCGATGCGCGGCTCGCCGACGCGCACGAGCTGGTGAAGCTGCTGCCCGGTCCCTGGGACTTCGTATTCCAGGACGCGGACAAGGAATGGTACCTGCAGTATTTCCGCGACCTGGAAGCGAAAATGGCGCCGGGCGGCTGCTACACGGCGCACAACGTGGCGCGGCCTTACGCGCGCCAGGTCATCGAATTTCTGGATTACGCCAGGAAGCGCCCGGGCGTCAGCTTCGGTTTCGCCGAGGGCGCTTCGGGCGAGGGCATTTCCGTCAGTTGCTGGGCGCGCTAGCCGCGGGCGGCGGCGCGGTCTATCCGCTCCAGCCGATGGAGCGCGAAATCTTTTCCGCGGTCTCTTTCACCAGGTGAGGCCAGCTCGCTTTCATGCGCTCCGCCGGCGCCGATACCGACAGGCCGGCGACCAAGGCGCCATCATCGTCGCGTATGCCGGCGCCGATGCAGCGCACGCCCAGTTCGGCCTCTTCGTGATCCAGGGCGTAGCCCAGCCGGCGCGCTTTGTCCAGGTCCTTTTCCAGCGCGCCGAGGCTGGTCAGGCTGTTGCGCGTATGGCCGGGCAGCTTGGTGCGCTTGGCGTATTCGCGCAGACCCGCGGCGCCGTCCTCGAGCAGAAATAGCTTTCCCACCGCGGTAACGTGCAGCGGCGCGCGCCCGCCGATCACATTGACCACGCGCATCATGGCGCGGCCGCTGGAGCTGCGCTCGATGTACACGATCTCGTCCTCGCGCCGCACCGACAGGTTGACCGCTTCGCCGGTGGCCGCGTGCAGTTCGCGCATGAACGGCAGCGCGTGCTCGCGCACGCTCACCCTGGATTTGGCCAGATTACCCAGCTCGATCAGGCGCATGCCCAGGCGGTAGCTGCCCTGCTCGACGCGCTCGACCATGCGGTCGTTGACCATGGCGGTCAGGATGCGGTGCGCGGTGGACGGATGCAGGCCGGCGGATTGCGCCAGATGCTTCAGTCCCGCCGAACCCGGCGAGTCGGCGAGCGCGTTCAAGAGGCGCGTCATGCGCTCGATGACCTGGATGGAATTCTTGGATTCGGACTGAGCCATGAGTCGTGGGAAATTATCGAATTACAGAATTCTATACCACAATGCGAAATCCGGGACGGTGCCGCTGCGACAAGATTTCGTGCCTGAATACAACATTTCCACCCGCTCCATGCCGCGCCGCCGAGCTGGCGGGTGAGGACTCGTTGAAGCTGAGAGAGGGACGACGCGCTTCGCCTTGCCATTGCCGAAAGCCTGAACGCACAAGGCATTCTATGCTTCGATGACGCGATGATCGCGAGCGCCAAGTCGCTCGGGATGAATGTTGTGGTGGTTTGATCGAGAGCCGGAGTGCCCTACAGCCAGCCCGACTTGTGGAAGCGGTAGAACAGGTAGCTGTCGATCGCCACCATAATGCCGACCGCGAGCGGGTAGCCGAGTACCCAGTCCAATTCCGGCATGTGCTTGAAGTTCATGCCGTAGACGCCGGCGACCATGGTCGGTATCGCCACCAGGGCGGCGTAGGCGGCCAGGCGCTTCGTCGTCTCGTTTTCCTGCAAAGTGATGAGGGACAGGTTGACCGAGATCGCGGTGATCACCATGTCGCGCAAGCTGTCGATGGTCTGGTTGATGCGAATCAGGTGATCATAGATGTCGCGGTAGTATTCCTGCGTGCCGACGCAAACCGGAGGCACGCGCCCGCCATATAGCTTACCGGCGCCGTCGAGCAGCGGCCGCACTGCATGCTGCAGCGATATCAGTTTTTGCTTCAAGGCGTAGAGCGCTTCGACGTTGGCCCGCGGCGAGGAGCCGGCAAAAATCTTTTCCTCCACCCGCTCCAGTTCATCTTCCAAGGTGTCGAGCACGGGAAAATAGCGGTCGATCACCGCGTCCATGAGCGCATACAGGACGAAGCCCGAGCCATGCCGCAGCAACTCCGGTTCGCGCTCGCAGCGTGCGCGCACTTCGGCGAGTCCGCGCTCGGAGTGGTTGCGAACCGACAGGACGTAATTTTTTCCGACGAATATGTCGATCTCGCCGAGTTTGAGTCCGTCGCCCGTGCCCTCGATGGTGTGCAGCACCACGAACAGCGAATCGCCGTATTCCTCTATCTTCGGACGCTGGTGGCCGTGGTGAGCATCCTCGACCGCGAGTTCGTGCAGGTCGAACTCCTTCTGCATGGCGGCAAGCTCGCCGGGCCCGGGATCCCGCAGCGCCACCCAGACGAAGCAGTCGGGACGGCTGATGTACTCGCTGATTTCGTCGGGCTTGATTTCGGCCAGTTTACGGCCGTCCTGGTACGCGGCGCAGTTGATGAGCATCGGATTCCCCTGTAACAGCGCGATGATAAAGCGACAAGGTACTGGCTGCATAGGTTAAAATGTATTTTTCGCCTTTATGACGCTGCGCGCATGCCCAAGACCAGCCGCCGCACCGCCGAACTCGGCACCGAGAACGCCTTTGTCGTGCTCGCCGAGGTGAACGAGCTCCTTCGCCAAGGCAAAAATATCATTTCCTTTTGCATCGGCCAGCCGGACTTTCACACGCCGGTCAACATCCAAGATGCCGCGGTGAAGGCGATCCGCGAGGGCCGGCACGGCTACACGCCCTCGGCCGGAATCCCGGAGCTGCGCGCGGCGGCGGCGAAAGACATGGGGCGGCTGCGCGGCCTCGCTATCGATCCCGAGCATGTGGTGATCGGCGCGGGCGCGAAACCGTTCATCGCCTACACCATTCTGTGCACCACCGATTACGGCGTCGGCGACGAGGTGATCTACCCCAATCCGGGTTTTCCGATCTACGAGTCGCAGATTCTCGCCTGCGGTGCGGTGCCGGTGCCGCTGTACCTACGCGAGGCGCGCGACTTTGCCTTCGATCCGGCCGAGCTCGAGGCCAGGATCACGCCGAAGACCAGACTGCTGATCCTCAATTCCCCGCACAACCCGACCGGCGGCATCCTGACGAAGAAGGATCTGGAGGACATCGCCCGAGTGCTGCGCCGGCATCCGGAAGTCTGGATTTTCGCCGACGAAATCTATTCGCGCCTGCTGTACCAGGGCGAATTCGCCTCGATCGCGTCGCTCACCGGGATGTACGAGCGCACCATCATTTCCGACGGCGCCTCCAAGACCTGGGCGATGACCGGCTGGCGCATCGGCTTTGCCTCCAATCCCATCCTCGCGCCGCAGTTCGTGCGCTGGGTGACCAACACCGACTCCTGCGCTTCGCACGTCAGCCAATGGGCGGCGGTCGAGGCCGTCAACGGCCCGCAGGTAGAACCGCGCAAAATGCGCGACAGTTTTCTTGCGCGGCGCGACCTGATCGTGGGACTGCTGAAGCGGGTGCCGGGGGTGAGCTGCAAGCTGCCCGGCGGCGCGTTCTATGCCTGGCCCAATGTCACCGAGGCCTGCCGCATGATCGGCGCCAAAGACTCGGAAGAACTGCGCAAGCGCCTGTTGAACGAAGCCGGTGTGGCGGTGCTCGCGGACATCCATTTCGGCGCGCGCGTGCCCGATGAGGGGCAGCACATCCGCTTCTCCTACGCCGCGTCGAATCAGGCGATCGAGGAAGGCGTCGCGCGCATGGCGGACTTCATCCGCGACAACGGCCGCTGAGCTCGAGCGTGAGCGCGCGACCCAAGCACTGGCCGCACTCGTCGAGCATGCATAGGCTGGGCGCAGGCGGACTCGCACTCCCCGGCGCGCTCGCCGGAAAAAATCCCGATGGCGCATAAGGAAAAAATCGTCGTCGGCATGTCCGGCGGCGTGGATTCTTCGGTGGTGGCCTTGCTGCTCAAACGCGCAGGCTTCGAAGTCGTCGGCCTGTTCATGAAGAACTGGGAAGACGATGACGACGACCAATACTGCTCCACCCGCCAGGATCTGATCGATTGCGCCGCGGTCGCGGACGTAATCGGCATCGAGCTGGAAGCGGTCAATTTCGCCGCCGAGTACAAGGAGCGCGTGTTCAGCGCTTTCATTGCCGAGTACCGGGCCGGGCGCACACCCAATCCCGACGTGCTGTGCAACGCCGAAATCAAGTTCAAGGCGTTTCTCGATCACGCCCTCGCGCTCGGCGCCGGGCGCATCGCCACCGGCCACTATGCAGGCGTGCGCGAAGTCCGCGAGGGAGAACATGCGGGGCGCTTCGAACTGCTCAAGGCGGCGGACAGGAGCAAGGACCAGAGCTATTTCCTCTACCGGCTCAGCCAGGCGCAGCTCGCCAGCGCGGTGTTTCCGCTGGCGCAACTGCAAAAAGCCGAGGTGCGCAGGATCGCCAAGGAGGCGGGCCTGCCGGTGCACGCCAAGCGCGACTCGACCGGTATCTGCTTCATCGGCGAGCGGCCGTTTCGCGAATTCCTCAACCGCTATCTGCCGCGCGCGCCGGGCCCGATCCTCACGCCCGAGGGCAGGGTGATCGGCGAGCACGTGGGCCTCGCTTTCTACACCATCGGGCAGAGGAAAGGCATAGGCATAGGCGGGGTGAAAGGCGCCGGCGCCGAGGGCGAGGCCTGGTACGTGGCGGGCAAGGACATGGAGAAGAACGAGTTGATCGTGGCGTGCGGCCACGACCATCCGCTATTGCAGAAGGACAGGCTGCGCGCCGCCGACCTGTCCTGGGTCAGCGGCAGCGCGCCGGACGCGGCGGCGTATGCGGCGAAGACCCGCTATCGCCAGGCCGACGCACCCTGCCGCATCGCCCGTGTCGAGGACGATGTCCTTGAACTCGATTTCGAGCAGCCGCAGTGGGCGGTCACGCCCGGGCAGTCGGCGGTGCTGTATCAGGGCGAGGTATGCTTGGGTGGCGGGGTGATTCAGTAAATATGCAGCATTTCTCCAAAGCAAAACGGCCCTGCTAGGGCTGTTTTGCATGTGGCGCGGTATGGCCTCAGTCCTTGTATCCCTCGATCTCGATCCACAGCTTGATCTCGTCGCCGACGTTGGGCACGCCGTACTTCATGCCGAAGTCGGAGCGCTTGAACGAACCGCCGGCATTGCCGCCGCACATTTCCTTCTTGCTCGCCGGATTCGGCCCGCATTTCCAGTTCTCGACATGCAGCGTGAGCGGCTTGGTCGCGCCGAGCAGCGTCAGGTTGCCCTCGATCGTGCCGGGGTTGTCGCCGTTGAATTTCACGCTCGTCGTTTTGTAGGTCATGGTCGGGAATTCGGCAACATTGAAGAAATCGGGGGAGCGCAAGTGCTCGTCGCGCGAGCGCGGGCGCCCGGCCTTGTCGCCGTCGCCGGTGGTGATCGACGCTGTTTGCACCGTGATCTCTAGCGTCCCCGTCTTGGCGGCACGGTCGATGCTGAACTTGCCAGTGGTCTTGGTGAACTGGCCGCGCATATTGGACATGCCCAGATGGCTCACTTCGAAATTGGGGTAGCTATGAAATGGGTCGATGGTATAGTTCTCCGGTGCTGCGACCGCGGAGAGCGGCAAGGCGACGGCGAGCAGTGCAACGGTGAGTCTGTACATTTTCGGGTTCTCCTGTGTGGTTATTGTAGGGTTATTGTGGGGGAATGGACGCGTGAAGCTTTAACCTGACTGCCCCCCTGCTGCCTGCCAAGTCAATGCAATTGCCACTGCGGCGACGGCGAGGGTGCACGCCGAGACTGCGACAGCCTGAATCCAGAGCGGGGATTTTTCCGGCGCCGGCAGGCGCGCGGCAAGCGGGATGAACGCAAGCGCGAGGAGCGAATACCAGGGCAGTTGCGCGAGGATCAGGGTTGCCGCGGCGAGCAACCCGCCGGTGAGCGCAAGCGGCAGCATGAAGGTGGCGCCGGCTTCGTATTTCTTGCCGCCCAGCATCTGCGGCAACAGGAATGCTCCGGCCGCCGCTCCGAGCGAAATACCGTACTGGCCGTAAAGCGCCGAGGCGCCGAGGACGGCCGACACGCCTACGCCGATGCCGATGCCGAGGCCCGCAGCTCCGGCGCGCACGGGGTGCGCGCCGAGCGCCGCGAGCGAAAAACCGACCAGCCAGGCGACGCACACGGCTGCGCCGCCGCCCAGCAACGCGGCAATCTTGAGGTCCTTCTGTTGCAGTACCGGCCAGAACACCCACAAGGTCGCCGCACCGGCCGCAAGCGCCAGGATCGCGGTGCCCAGGCGCGTGGGCTTGAAGGCGAAGTCGGCCAGGATGCCGATCACCGGCGCTGCCAGCGCGAGCAGCACGATCTTGCGGGTCGCGGTAAGCGGCGTGAAGCTGAACCCGCTGATCAGATAGACCGCAGTGCAGAATGCCGCGATCACCGCCAGGCCTCCGAGTTTGGCCCGACCGAGGACCAAGGCCACAATCAGCGCGGCCACGAACGGGGCGACACCGCCCTGAACGGCGGGATGATTCAGTAGCTCATTCACGCGATGTCATGCTTTTGACGGAAGCTCCGGTCGACTACTCACCGCTGCTGCGGCCGCAGGTTGCTCGAACCTTTGGCAATCAACACCCGGGGATCGGGATTATTCCCTATTTCTGGAGTTTGCAGTCAGCCCGCGGCCGCTTCGCGGCGTTACAGAGGCAAACTACGGAGGGCTGAATCGCCCCGCAAACAGGAGTGAGCTGAAAATAAGGTTTCGCAACGAGTCAGCGAGGTTCATTGGCAAGCGGCGCAAGCGAGCGCAGGTAGGCCATCAAGGCCGCGAGGTCTTCAGGGGTTAGCTGACTGGTGGTGTTGCGAATTACCTCACCCATCGCCTCGGCGGGGACATCGCCGTCCGGTGTGGTGCCGCTCACGAGGAAATCCTTCAACTCTGCATCGCTTAATTTCTTGAGTTTGGTCGGCGTCAGGTTAGGTACGCCTTTGCCGTCGGGTCCCTTTCCGCCTGCAAGGAACCGGTCCCGCTTCGGGCCACCGAGAAAATTGCGCGGCGTATGGCATTCGCTGCAATGACCGAGCGCTTGGACCAGATAGGCGCCGCGGTTCACGGTCTGCGACAATTTCAGGTCGGCCTCGAACGGCCCGGGAGTAAAGAAGAGCCACTTCCAGGCCGTGACGAGGAAGCGCCAGCCGAAGGGAAAACGCAGGTCATGCTCCTGATTGGCCCTGGTACTCGGGGGAAGCGTGCGCAGGTAGGCCCAGAGGTCGCGCAAATCGGTGTCGGCGATCCGCGTAAACGATGGATAGGGGAATGCCGGGAAGTAATTGGCGCCGTCGGGACGTTCGCCGTGGCGCATGGCGCGGATGAAATCGGCCTCGGTCCAGCGGCCGATCCCGGCAACGGGGTCCGGCGTGATATTCGGTCCGTAGAACGTACCAAAAGGCGTTTTGAGCGCGCGGCCGCCCGCGAAAGGAACGGTGTTTTTTTTGTCTTCCGCATGACAACCGATGCAGCCGCCGGCTTTGGCGAGGTATAGCCCACGCTTCGCATCGCCCTGCGCGAACGTGGTTTCGATCAGTGCCAGCAGCAACAGCCCAAGCATGCCCGCCGGCATCGGCCGTATTCGGGGCGGCACGATTTCAGCGTCCATGAAAAGTGAAACCCCGCCGCAGCGGGGCTTGTAAACGTAGGCGCCCGGCTACTGTTGTTTCTCGCGGAAATTTTCGTGACAACCCCCGCAGCTCTTGCCGACTGCGCCGAGTTGCGCCTTCACGGCCGCTTCATCTCCGCTCTTGCTGACGGAGACGAGCTTGGAGATTTCGCTCTGCAAACGGTCTTGGGCTTCCTTGAACTTGGCCGCGTCCGTGAAGACAGCCGGCAGCGTGGCGCTCTTTACGTCCTTGGTGCTGGCGGCGAAACCGTCCCAAGGCATCTTGGCCAGGACGTCCAGAAAAGCCGCGTTGTGCCGGACGAGTTCCGCGTTATATGGAGCCTTACCCTGGGCCATGGCGCCCAGCGGACCAAAGTACTTGCCCTGCAACGTCATTGCCGCCTGGCGCTGTTTGACCAATTGCTCGGGCTTGGCCTGGGCCGCGGCGGTTGCGGAAATGGCAAGACCTATTACTGCTGCCGATAACAGCGTGCCGATATGCTTCATTTGCTTGCTCTCCTCGTTCTTGGCCGCGCGGTTTCCGGGGAACGGATCCAACCGTCGCCGCGCGGCTTGGCGGACGGTCAAGTGAGCCGGCAGTCTATGCCGCCCGCTCAACGGGAGTCAACATGCCGGCAGCCGCGATTATTCCCTATTTCCGGGTTTTGCTCTCAGCCGGAGGTGTTTCGCGCGGCGCAGTATCGGCAAAGGAAGCGCGTTCGGCCAGTTTCACAGCCAGCTTCGCCAGGTTCGCGTGCAGCACGCGCCAGTCGTATGCGCCAAGGCGGAAGTCGAGATAGCCGAGGGCGGCGCCGCAAGCGATGTCGGCCAGGGTAAACGCGTTGCCCGTGCACCAGGGCTTATCGCCCAGATCCCTGGACATCACGGCCAGGCCGCGATCGATCTTTTCCATCTGGCGCGCGATCGTCGGTTCGCTTTTCTGTTTGGCCGGGCGGCGGCGTTCCAGCACCACCATCACGGCAGCGTCGAGCACGCCGTCGGCCACGGCTTCCCAGCG
>Ga0082335_1003815_pt1 | contig 23984 bp, 21 predicted proteins | sample Subgrocontami58m_FD_72375 | JGI IMG/M metagenome (GOLD analysis project Ga0082335, IMG submission 72375) | Subsurface groundwater microbial communities from S. Glens Falls, New York, USA - GMW37 contaminated, 5.8 m (SPADES assembly) (version 2) ...
CGCCGCTTGCGCCTCAACTCAAACCGACTCTCGATAGCGACGAGATCACCATTCAAGGCGCGGGCGGGATGCTGACGCGCACCGCCTCGTGCTGTAATCCGGTTAAGGGCGATCCGATCATCGGCTTTGTTACGCGCAATCGTGGCGTGACCATTCATCGGCGCGATTGTCGTGACGCGGTGAACATCCGCGAGACCGAACGCTTGATTGACGTGAATTGGGGCGGGGCGAGTGCCCGCACTTTTTCTGTGCCGATCCGTGTTCGGGCTTATGACCGCGACGGTTTATTGAAAGACGTTTCGACGATTGTGGCAAATGAGAAGGTAAGCATCAATCAAGTGAGCGTTCCTACGGTAGAAGACAACATGGCGAACATCTTGCTCACTTTGCAAGTGACTGACCTGACTCAATTGACCCGAATTCTGAATCGTATTGAGCAGCTCTCGAATGTGTTGGACGTGCGGAGATGGAAGTCTACGTAGGGGGATCGTGATGCGTGATATGTGGCATTCAATAGAAATAACTTTTAGCCGCGAATTTCACGAATGATCGCGAATTATCAACTAAAACTATTCGTGTAAATTCGCGTAATTCGCGGCAAAGAAAAATGTGGTATGTCCGATTACGATGGGGGCGTGGGAGGGACAAGTGTGCCGGTGTCTTTCCACTTAACGCCGAGCGTTTGTTGAATCTCTTGTCGGAGCACCGTGGGCGAAAACGGTTTAAGCAGATAACGACTCACGCCCAACTCTTGCGCCCGTTGACGATACGCCGCTTCGGCGCGAACGGTGATGACGATCACCGGCAAATTGACATAGCGTGGATCGCTTCGCAGCTGTGTGAGGAAATCGAGACCGGTGATGCCGGGCAGCATCATATCCAGCAAGAGCAAATCGGGCGTGCGGGTTTGCAAAATTTTGTTCGCCTCATCCGGGCTTGGGGCGTGGATCAGTTCCACCGGCGCGTGGCGCAGCACCAAGCTGATCAAGCTGGCGATGTCCTCGTTATCCTCTAAACTCAAAATCAATTTTCGGTCACTCATCATAATTCTGATTATTAGGCAGATCGTAGATTGTGGCAAGTGGATGATCGAAACCCGCATGGTATAATCGCCGCGAATTTTTGACTGGACAGTAACTTTCCTGAAACCTTTACGATGTTATCAGTCGCCGAAGCGTTAGCGCGCGTCTTGGATGATTTTCAATCACTCTCCTCTGAACTCGTTTCATCCGAAAACGTTGTAAGGCGCGTGCTTGCCGAATCAATTTCCTCCACGCTTGATCTGCCTCCCTTCGTCAACTCCAGCATGGATGGCTACGCAGTGCGCGCCGACGATGTGCGTGCTGCCAGCGCACACTCTCCGGTCTCACTTAAAGTCATTGGCGATATTCCCGCCGGGACGAATCCAACGTTGCTGATCGAAAAAGGAAGTGCGGCGCGGATCATGACTGGCGCCAAGCTGCCACCTGGTGCGGATGCCGTCGTGCCAGTGGAAGCCACCGACAACGCCCAAACGGTCATCGGCGGCGCCACCCCCGATCGTATTTCGATCTTCGAATCAGTTAAGGCGGGCGACTACATTCGATCTGTTGGCGAGGATGTGCGAGCGGGCGAGACAATTTTCAGAGCGGGCGCGATCATCCGACCGTACGATGTCGGCGCGTTGGCGGCGTTAGGTGTGCGGCGTGTGAGCGTGGTGCGTCGTCCGCGTGTGGCGATCTTTTCGACAGGCGATGAATTAGTGAGTGTGGATCAAACGCCGGGTCCCGGACAGATTCGTGATATAAATACGCACGCGCTTTCGGCGCTGATAAAAAAATATGGCGGCGAATCGTTAATGCTTGGCATACTGCGCGATGATGTGAATGTAGTGCATCGCGCCTTGATGGATGCGGTAGATCAAAAAGCCGATATGATCATTTCGTCGGCGGGCGTTTCGGTTGGCGCCTACGATGTGGTGAAATCTGCCGTTGAACGTGACGGCTCGTTGAACTTTTGGAAAGTGAAGATGCGACCCGGCAAGCCGCTGGCTTACGGCAACGTGCGCGGTGTTCCGTTTTTTGGTTTGCCCGGCAACCCGGTGTCGGCGATTGTGGGGTTTGAAATTTTTGTGCGCCCGGCGTTGCTCAAGTTGGGCGGCTACGCTCGTGTTGAAAAGCCGATCTTGAACGTGGTGGTGAGCGAGGTGTTGCGATCGGATGGACGCGAAACGTATTTGCGAGCGATTGTGACGCGCGATGGCGATCAGTACATTGCGTGCAGCGCGGGCGGGCAAGGGTCGAACATTGTTTCTGCGCTGACCCGCGCCAATGCTTTATTGATCATCCCCGCAGACGTGACCGAAGTAAAAGTAGGGGAGAGGCTAAAGGCGTGGATGTTGGACTGGTCTGAGGATGCCTATTTATGACGACAGAAATACAACGCGAATCGAAATTAGATTGGATGCTGGTGGGCTGGTGGCTGGCGGTTGTCTGTGCCGTCATTGGCTTGACAGATTCGATCTACTTGACGTGGCTCAAAATATCCGGTGAGTTGGCGGTGTGCGGCGGCATCGGCGATTGCGAATCGGTAAATGTCAGTATCTACTCGCAAATTAATGGTATACCCATTGCCTTGCTGGGCGCGGGCGCCTACTTCTTAATACTGCTGTTCCTGTTTTTAGAGTCGCGCGATGATTTTATTGGGGATTGGTCGCCCATGATTGTTTTTGGTTTGAGCTTGACAGGGACACTATATTCGATCTACCTTACATACATTGAAATTGCGGTTCTGAAAGCCATCTGCCCTTACTGTGTTCTGTCGGCAGTTGCGGTCTTAATCATCTTTGTAATCTCGATTGCCCGCTTGCGGCGATCTGATACTCACTAATACTATTTTGGAGGATAGCGATGCCTCGAATTCGTTGTCACTATGAAGATTGTATATTTTTAGAAGAAAAGCATTGCGGCGCCGCTGCGGTGGAGATCGATCCCGAGACGGGATGTTTAACCTATTCCCAAGTGGAAGAGGTGGAACTCGAAGAAGATAAAGAAAAAGAATGGGAAGAGGAACTTCTCGACGAGGAAGAAGAAGAGGAAGATGATCTGTATGACAATGAAGAAGAGGACGATGACTGGGAAGACGATGATGACGACGAGAAGGAAGACGATCCCGCGGTTCCACGCCGCCGTCGCAAATCTTAAACGACAAGACCTCCGAGTTCTTTAAGAACTCGGAGGTCTCGTCTTTGATTTGTTCTATCAGACCGACGCGGTTTTTAAAACCGCGTCGGTCTTTTTGTCTCTACTTCTTGGTATTGGCAACGTGATGTTGCCGTGTGCGCTCATATACGTCCTCAAGCGCGTGAGATCGTGCTGCGTCATTCTTCTTGCGGCGTTTGGCGTCGTTGTCTCGCGCCAAACCGTCCATTGCATTCCGTAAAGCCGTTTCCATCGCAGTCATCGGTTTCTCTTCGGGTACATCGCTGGCTTCAGGTGTGAAATCGTCCAGGGCTTTGATGCTCATGTCAATGCGGCGCTTCTTGCGATCCACACCGATCACTTTCGCTTCAACTTCCTGCCCCACCTTTACAACTTCACTTGGATCGTCTACGTGACCGCTCATCATTTCGCGCACATGAATAAACGCCGGGCGTTCCGCCCCGATGTCTACAAACGCGCCGAAGCGTTCTACTTTGATCGTTTTGCCCTTAACGATCAAACCCGTCTTCAGTTCATCCCAATCGTAGGCGAGCGGTTCGATCAGGGTGAGGTCAAGCCGTCCGGCGGGGGCGTCTACCTTGCGCGCCCATACCGTGACATCTTGATCGAGGGTCAAGACATCTTGGACTCGATTCGTTTTCTCTTTGCGTAATTGCGAGATGTGCAGGAACCCGTCTCGTTCAGCGCCCACATCAATGAATGCGCCGAAGAGTTCAACCTTTTTTACCTTGCCAGCTAATTTCATTTTCGATTTTAAGTCGGCAAGTTTGATCGGAGCGGTGTTTGGTTCGTTGCTCACGGCAGTAACCTCCAGTTTTTTTAATAGCGAGGGGCAAAATTAAGCCGCCTATATCGTCGCAGGCGGCTATTGATGACAACATCAAAATTCAGTGGCGCGATTATAACTCACTGCCTGAATCACTGTCAAACTCAATAATTCACTGTATAATGCGCGCGCGTCAAAAAATTTGATCCGTATGGCGCGATCAGTTGAGGACTTGCGTTGCGTATTTTGATCACGGGTGCGGGCGGTTTCGCCGGCAGCCACTTAGCCGATTATCTTCTTTCTCAGGATCAACATGAGATTTGGGGCGTGAATCTCATTCCCAATCGCCCTCACTATCTGGATGAACGTGTTCATCTAGTCGTTGCCAATCTCTGCAGCCCCGAAGAAACTCATATACTGTTGAATGACATTAAGCCAGATCGGATTTATCATCTGGCAGGTCAAGCCTCGCCCGCAAAAAGCTGGGACGACCCTTGGGATACTATCGAGAATAATATCCGCGCCCAGTTAAATATCTTTCAATCTTGTTTGAAATTAAATCTCAAAGAGACTCGGGTGTTGGCGGTAGGGTCGAGTGATGAATACGGGCGTTTGGAATTAAGTGAACTGCCAGCGCGTGAAGATTCGCCTCTGCGAGCCGATAGTCCTTACGGCGTTAGCAAGATTGCTCAAGATTTCATGGGGCAATCTTATTTTTTGAGTCATCGTTTGCCTGTGGTGCGCGTGCGCCCATTTAACCACATCGGTCCGCGGCAGAGTCCGATCTTTGTTGCGCCCAACTTCGCGCGGCAGATCGTGGCGATTGAACGCGGGACTGTCGAGCCGGTGATCCACGTCGGGAACTTAAAGGCTGAACGGGATTTTACAGATGTCCGCGACACCGTGCGCGGTTATGTCGCCGCGCTGGAAAAGGGCGAGTTGGGTGAGGTCTACAATATCGCTAGCGGAGTCGTCCGCCCGATCAGCAAAGTGTTGGATGAGTTGTTGCTGTGCGCCGATCGTTTTATCCATGTTGAAGTAGATGAATCGCGTTTTCGCCCATCTGATATTGAACGGCAGCATGGCGACGCCTCGAAGTTGAGCAAGCATACCGATTGGCAGCCGACGATCCCCTTTGAGCAAAGTTTAAAAGATTTGTTGGATTACGAAAGAGAAAATTTCAAATGAAGACCGCATTGATCACCGGAGTGACCGGACAGGATGGTAGTTACCTTGCCGAGTTTCTCCTCTCCAAAGGTTACAAGGTGGTGGGCATGGTGCGCCGCTCGTCCACGATTAATTTTGATCGCATCAAGCATATTCAAAACGATATCGAGATCGTGCAAGGCGACTTACTCGATCAAATGTCCATCGTGGATATTTTGCGCGAATACAAACCGGGTGAGGTCTACAACCTGGCGGCGCAATCGTTTGTGCCAACGTCGTGGAAACAGCCGGTATTGACGGGCGAGTTCACTGCGCTGGGCGTGACGCGAATGTTGGAAGCGATTCGCATGACCGATCCTTCGATTCGTTTTTATCAAGCATCGTCGTCGGAGATGTTTGGCAAGGTGGTCGAAGTGCCGCAAAAAGAAACGACGCCGTTTTATCCGCGCTCGCCGTATGGTGTGGCGAAAGTGTATGGGCATTGGATCACGGTGAACTATCGTGAGAGCTACGATCTGTTCGCCTCTTCGGGAATTTTATTCAATCACGAATCGCCGCGACGCGGTTTAGAGTTCGTGACTCACAAAGTGACTCATGGCGTGGCGAAAATTAAATTGGGCAAGGCAAAAGAGCTGCGACTTGGCAATCTTGATTCGCGCCGCGACTGGGGCTACGCTGGCGATTATGTGCAGGCGATGTGGTTGATGCTACAACAAGACAAGCCCGATGATTTTGTGGTCGCCACCGGCGAGACGCACTCGGTGCAAGAGTTATGTGAAGTGGCTTTTGGTCACGTCGGTTTAAACTGGCATGATCATGTTGTGCAAGATCAAAAATTTTTCCGTCCGGCAGAAGTGGATTTGCTCGTGGGCGATCCCAAGAAAGCCAACGATGTTTTAGGTTGGGAGCCGAGCGTGAACTTTAAACAGTTGACGCAGATCATGGTGGACGAAGACATCAAGGCGATTAAAGAGGGAAGAGAAGTTTAATGATGAATGACAAATGACAAATGAAAAAACCGATTTGTCATTTGTCATTTTTCATTTGTAATTGCATTTATGCCTCGACTTTTTGGGACAGATGGTGTGCGCGGCACGGTTGGCGAGTTCCCGATGATTCCCGAATTCGCTCTTACCTTAGGGCGCGCGGCGGGTTTCATTTTTTCTGCAAACGATAAACGCGCTACGGTGATCGTTGGGCGTGACACACGGCAATCGGGTCCGATGTTGAACAGCGCGTTGATCGCCGGACTGGTTGCGAGCAGCGTGGATGTGATGGATGTCGGAGTCATCCCGACTCCGGCGGTGGCTTGGCTCGTCCGCCGCCTTAATGCCTCGGCGGGTGCGGTCATCTCTGCTTCGCACAATCCCGTCTCCCAAAACGGGATCAAATTTTTTGGTGCGTCGGGCTTTAAACTCTCTGAAAAAATTGAAGAGGAGATCGAGCGACTTGCCGATCCTCAGCCGCATGACGAGCCGATTGATTGGCGTAAGAGTGAGCGCCAACCCGGACGGATCACGGATGGGCGCGGGATGCACGAACTTTACATTGAGAGCTTGTTAGCCGAACACCACGATCTGCGGCTTGATCATCTTCGCCTGGTTGTGGATTGCGCCAATGGCGCCGCCTCTGAATATGCTCCAGACCTTTTCTCTCGACTCGGCGCGCAGGTGATCGCTATTCACGCTTCGCCCACCGGAGTCAACATCAACATGGATGCCGGATCGGAACATGCGCGGCAGAATCCGCAGAGGATGGCGACCCTGATCCAAGAGCATCATGCTCACTTCGGCATCACCTTTGATGGCGACGCGGATCGCGTCATCTTTGTTGACGATAAAGGCGGCGTGGTTGATGGCGATCATATATTGGGGATGTTGGGGCGTTACCTCGATCTGCACAAAAAACTGCTCGCCCGTTCGGTTGTAACGACCACGATGCGTAATGCGGGATTTAAGACATACGTGGAATCGTTTGGTTTGACACTATACGAAACCCCGGTTGGGGATAAATATGTAGCAGATAAGCTACTCGAACTGCGCCAGCCGTCGGCGCAGAATGGCGAATACGGTTTGGGCGGCGAACAGTCGGGGCATATCATGTTGATGGACGACGAACATGCTACAGGCGATGGGATGCGGACGGCGTTGTTCGTCATGCGGGCCTTCATCGAATCGAAAGTGAAGACGATGTCGGAGTTTGCGGCGGGCGTGGGCAAGACTCCGCAGGTGATTGCCTCTGCCGATGTGGGGCGCGGGGCGCGGATGGAGAAAGCGGCGCTCGCCGATCTGGAGAAAAAGATTCTCGCTCATACTAAGGGTCTGGCGCGAATCAACTTGCGTTATTCTGGAACTGAACCGAAGTTTAGAGCGATGTTGGAATCGGATGGGGCGCAGGATGAATATGCGCTAGCGAAACTTGCCACAAAAATTTGTCGTGATGTGCAGACGATTGCTGGAATGAAAGATGGAGAGATCGAGATTCAGAATTGCACGAGGGGCGGGTTGTTGACAATACATGCATAAAGAGTTTGAATTGCATGTGAGGAGACTGCGTTATGGCGACCCCAACTGTCTTTACTATTGCTGTTGAAGTCCCACAAGAGATACTTGAGCGATTGGAACATTTATCTCAAAAGCAGCACCAACCCGTTGAGGCAATACTACTTAAAGCCGTTGAACAATTTTTGCAAACAGCGAGCGGGGAACTTATTCCGCCTAAAATTGCTTGGCGCGTGGCGAATCGCGCTTTGTTAGGCGACCTTGCTGGCACAGCTCTGAGCATCGGCAAACCGCAATTCTATGATCACCCCAGACCTGTTTGGCGTGTGCCTTTTATTACTCGCGATGGCAAAGTGTTTACAGAGATCGAGGTAGATGCGCGGACTGCGGTGGTGAAACTCACCGAAGAAGAAAGACAGTCGCTTTTAGATCAACTGGTTGAATACCACGCTCAACTTAGGAGCGATTGATTAATGGCAAACAAAGTTCCGTTTAATCAACGTCTCGGTTTGGATTTGAAATTGCCACTAGACAAGGAAGTTCCCGAATCTGCAAGAATCGGGTTTGTTCACTTGCTCAACGACCTTGTTTCAGATCACTACGTCTTGTATTGGGATAAGATCACCCAAGAAGTTTTGCGCACCTCAAGAAAGCTGAGGGGCGATTTCGATGATTATTTAAACAATGATGCTTTATGCGCAACCATTGTTGCACAAATGAGTTGGGATAAATTCTATATCTTGTGTGAAAGAGTTTACGGACTTATTCAACCCAAACATGAATGGCTAGAGGGCGACGAGTATTTTGTTAAAGTTGGCACATTGGCTGATGCACAATCTCATTACGCGGAAGAAGTGAATCAGTTGTTATTTGAAGAGAACTTGGCGTATGAATTTATTGACGGCTATTTTCAACGTCGTGGACGACCCCAAACTCAAAAAACTTTGATGCGCGCTGGCGCTGTTCTGTCTGACCCACAATATCTTCCTGCAAGGAAGCACTTCAACAAGGCACTTGATTTTTTCAATGAACGTCCTGATCCTGATATTCAAAATTGTATAAAAGAAGCAGTGTGTTGTTTGGAAGCTGTTGCAGAAATACTCTTCGGTGAAAAAGCGGCAAAAGACTTTGACGCTGCTATCGTCTCAAAGCAAGGAAATGCTGAAGGTCAGATTCCGCCAACGATTGCTAGTGGAATTATCAAGTTGCGTGCGTTTCGAGGTAATGCACAGGGCGTTGCTCATGCGGCTTTGGAAGGTGGGTTTGTTGGAATTGTTGAAGCGGAATTAGTTTTGAGTTTGGTTGCTTCTTATGTGACTTATCTGAATGACAGGTTTCCACGTAAAGAAGAGGAAATTCCTTTCTAATGCTTCATATTAACCAAGTCATCTTAATCGTCCTCGACAGCGTGGGCATTGGCGACGCGCCGGATGCTGATAAATATGGCGACGTGGGATCGAACACTATTGGCAACATCGCTAAAGTTGTCGGTGGACTTAACTTGCCTAACATGGCGGCGCTCGGTTTGGGTTATCTCGGCGAGTTCAAAGGCGTTCCGAAAGTTGAAAAGCCAACTGGCGGGTTTGGGCGATTGACCGAAGTTTCAGCGGGCAAGGATACGACGACGGGGCATTGGGAATTGTCGGGCGTATCACTCATGAAAGCGTTTCCTTTGTTTCCCAAAGGATTTCCTTCCGATTTTATTTCCGCTTTTGAAAAAAGAATCAATCGCGGAACGATTGGAAATTATCCCGCTTCGGGAACGGTGATCATTGATCAACTTGGCGCGGAGCATTTGGCAACGGGCAAAGTGATCGTTTATACATCGGGCGACAGCGTGTTTCAGATCGCCGCGCACGATGAGGTCATTCCGCTCAAGCAGTTATATGAAATTTGTGAGATCGCCCGCGAGATGTTGAACGGCGATCTGGCTGTGGGTCGGGTCATCGCCCGCCCGTTTGTGGGCGAAGTAGGATCGTTCAAACGCACCGAGCATCGCAAGGATTTTTCACTCGTGCCGCCGCGCGAAACAATTTTGGATAAAGTAAAAAAGGCGGGCTTGATGAGCGCGGGGGTGGGAAAGATCGAAGACATCTTCGCGGATCGCGGTCTCACCGATTCGAATCATACCGGCAATAATCACGACGGCGTGGATGGCGCGATTCAATTTATCAAGACACGCAAGCGCGGTTTTATTTTTACGAATCTCGTAGACTTTGATTCGCTCTACGGTCATCGCAACGATCCCAAGGGTTATGCCAATGCGCTCGAAGAATTTGACCGTCGCTTGCCAGAGATCATTGCCACGATGAGTGATGATGATGTATTGATGCTCACTGCCGATCACGGCAACGACCCCACGACTTCATCTACCGATCATTCGCGTGAGTGCGTGCCGTTGTTGATTGCCGGTAAACGAATCAAGAGCGGCGCAAACGTTGGGACGCGAAAAACTTTTGCCGATGTTGCGGCGACAATTGCTAAGATGTTGAACGTGGAAGATACTGGTGAGGGCGAAGAGTTTGCTTCAATGATGCTCACCAACAATTAACGTGACAGGTCTAGTCAAAATGTGAGCATTTGATACAATTATCACAAGTGTTGTCGGATACACACTGTCATCTTGATATGCGCGAGTTCGAGGCAGATCGCGAGGCGATTATGGATCGCGCGCGAGAAGCACACGTTACGCGCATCATGTGCGTCGGCATTGATCTCGAATCGAGCCGCAAGGCAATTGATCTCACCGAGAAATATCCTGAAGTGTTCGCGGCAGTGGGCTGGCATCCGAACAGCGCGGGGAATTTCGGCGACAAAGAATTAAAGGTGTTGCGTGAGTTGGCGGCGCACCCGAAGGTGAGGGCGGTTGGCGAGATCGGTTTGGATTATTATCGTGATCGCCTGCCGCGCGAATCGCAACAGAGAACTTTTCGATTACAACTTGATCTGGCGGATGAACTTGATCTGCCGATCATCATTCACTGCCGCGAAGCGTTTGACGACGTGATGCAGATCCTCAGGGGAGGCCGCCAACGTGGCGTGATGCATTCGTTTGGTGGGAACGTGACTCAAGCGCAGGAAGTGATCGCCTTAGGGATGTATGTCGGCATCACCGGTCCGATCACGTTTCCAAAGGCTGAAGAGTTGCGCGCAGTGGCGGCGTCAATTCCGTTAGATCGTTTGTTGATCGAAACCGATGCGCCGTATCTCACACCGCAACCGTATCGCGGTAAACGCAACGAGCCATCTTACGTGAAGTATGTGGCGCAAAAGTTGGCGGAGACGCGAAACGAAAATTTTGATACCATAGCGGCGCAGACCAGCGCCAATGCAATGAGTTTATTTGACTGGAGTGATTTTTGATGTTGAACACCAAGCCTTCCGTTTCTGATTTATATGCGCCTGCGCGCGAAGGCTTGACTGCTGTTGAAGAGCGTATGCGCGAATACGGACCTGATCAACATGAGTCGCTGTCGTCGGCGATTGATCATATTTTGGCTTCAGGTGGAAAACGTATTCGCCCGGCGATGTCTCTGCTGGCGTCAGGTATCTTTAGTGCGAATTTTGATCATGCGGTGTCGTTGGCGGCGGCGGTTGAGATGCTGCACACGGCATCACTCGTGCATGATGATCTTGTGGATGGAGCGTTGCTGCGGCGCGGCGTGGCTACTCTTAATGCCAGTTGGTCGCCGGGTGCGACGGTTCTCACCGGTGATTACGTTTTTGCCCGCGCCGCCGACTTTGCCGCCCGCACGAATAATGTGCGCGTGATGCACATCTTCTCGCGGACGTTGATGGTGTTGGTCAACGGTGAGATCAATCAGATGTTTAAGAGCAAGGGCATGGCGAGTCGAGAGGATTATTATCGGCGCATCTATGCCAAGACGGCTTCGGTCTTTGAAGCCGCCACTGAAGCGGCAGGCGTGATCGGCGGCGCCACCGAAGATCAGATCGCCGCGCTGGCAGTGTTTGGTCGTCAAGTGGGTTCGGCATTTCAAATCATTGACGACATTCTTGATTTTACCGGCGAGGAGAATCATATTGGCAAACCGGTGGGCGGCGATTTGCGTCAAGGGTTGGTGACGATGCCGACATTGTATTATTTGGATGAGAAGCCAAATGATCCCGATCTCGCCGCGCTGTTGGATGGCAAGATGGGCGATGTGGCGTTGACGGCAACAGTGGTGGAAGCGATTCGTAATTCAAAAGCGATCCGCGCCGCATCGGATGAGGCGAAAAAATTTGTGGCGCGCGGCGTGGCGGCGTTAGAGATTTTGCCGAAAGGGCTTCACCGCGAGTCGTTGCGCGGTATTGCTGAATATGTTGTGAGCAGGGATTTGTGATAGACAAGACCTCGCGGGTTTCTAAAAAACCCGCGAGGTCTTTTTTAATTCACCCAAAATCTGCGCCAGCATTTCCTTCTCGATGTTGCCGCCACTGATCACGGCGACTGTGTTCTCGACTTGCGGCAGTTCGTCTTTACGATAGAGCCACGCGGCAAAGGTGACAGCGCCACTCGGCTCGGCGGTCAACTTCGCGTTCAAGGCTAACTTCCGCACTGCATCTTTGATCTCCTCTTCACTCACAGTCACAATATCGTCCACGTAAACTTTTATATGTTCCCAATTGCTCACGCCGATTTTGTTGACGCGTAAACCATCGGCGATGGTGCGCGTTGTTTGATCGGATGACCAGCCGATGTGTTGCTTTTTGCGAAGACTCTCTTGCGCGTCGGCGGCGAGCGCCGGTTCAACGCCGATCACTTTCACGTTTGGCTTTTGCAATTTGATCGCCGCCGCGATGCCGCTGATGAGTCCGCCGCCGCTCACAGGGACAAGCACCATGCCCACCTCAGGCAAGTCTTCGAGAATCTCTAAGCCGATTGTGCCTTGACCGGCGATCACTTTCTCATCGTCAAACGGCGGCACAGGCACAAGGTTTTGCTCTTTGATCAATTCGTTGAACTTGTTGAGTCGATCTTCGCTTGTGTTCCCGACCAACACCACCTCTGCGCCATAACTTTTTGTTTTCTCAATTTTCATGCGCGGCGCGTTTTGCGGAATCACAATCACGGCGCGCGCACCGACGATCTTGGCGGCGTAAGCCACCGCCTGCGCGTGGTTGCCGCTTGAATGTGTGACCACGCCGCGCTTTAGTTCCTCTGCCGATAAACTTTTGATGGCGTTATATGCCCCTCGAATCTTAAACGCCCCGACGGGCTGAAAATTTTCGGGCTTGAAATACAACTTGTGACTGTCGTTGTATCCTGAACACAAAATGAGCGACGTGCGAATGGCGATGCCTTTGATGCGGGTTTGGGCTTGGTGGAGGTCGTGGAGAGTGATCATAGCTATCGAGTATACTACCCGCCGAATGACTCTAAAAATTGGCATCGTCACAGGCGAATATCCACCGCATCAAGGCGGCGTGGGTGACTTCACGCGTGAGATCGCACACGCACTCGCTGATCTCGGTCACGAAGTTCATGTCATCACGCACATCAATGCCAGATCCGAAGGGTTTCGCGAAGCGCCCCGTAGCGAAGCGGAGCGGGCGAAGCCCTTCGGGTCTCTAACAGTTCACCCCATCATCTCATCTTGGAATTTCCAATCTCTAATCTCCATCCGCCAACTCGCTCACAATCTTAAACTTGATCTCCTCAACATCCAATACCAAGCCGCCGCTTACGGAATGACTCCGCCGATTCATTTTTTGCCGCTCGTCGCGGGTGTGCCGTCGGTGATGACTTTTCACGATCTGCGTGTCCCATATCTTTTCCCCAAAGCGGGCGCGTTGAGGTGGCAGGCGATACTGTTGTTAGCAAAAACTTCTAAAGGAGTTATCGTAACAAATCCAGAAGACCGTTTGACTTTGGAGAAAAACCTTTGGAACGCTGATGACGCTGATTCAACGCTGAGGAACGCTGATAAGCTAATCGAAATTCCGATTGGGAGCAATATCAAAGTAAATCCAAAACTTCAAACTCCAAACTCCAAAAATGAGGCGCGGAGAAAATATGGAATTGGTGAAGATGATGTTGTAATTGGGTATTTCGGATTTTTAAATTCAAGCAAGGGCGGCGAAACACTTTTCCGCGCTCTTGCCCAATTACCAATCCCACTCCACTTCGCTACGGGGACTGTCGTTACTAATTACAAATTACTTTTAATCGGCGGGCGCACTGGCACAAGCGACCTAACGAACCAAGCCTACGCCGATCAACTTGATGCACTCGCCAACGAACTTGGTATCTTGGATCGAATCATTCGCACTGGCTATCTCTCGCCCGAAGATACAACGCAAGCCTTCTTCGCCTGCGACATGATGGCGATGCCTTACGAAGACGGCGCATCGTTTCGACGCGGGACATTCATGGCGTGTCTTGCTCACGGTATGCCGACGATCACAACACAACCGTCTGTTCCTCTCCCTCAACTTAAACATGGAGGAAACGTTTATCTCATTTCCCCTGGTTCCCCCATTTCCCTTTCTTCCGCGATAATGGAACTCGCAAACGATTCAAACCTTCGCGCTCAACTCTCGCGCGGCGCGTTGGAGTTAAGTGATTTGTTTACGTGGGATAAAATAGCGAAGAGGACGGGGGAGTTTTTTGAGAAAACCATAGCCACCTAATCATCTAACAACCTGAATGCGCCTTCATCCTTCATCCTTCATAATTCTTACTTTCATCGCGCTCGGCTCCCTCTACGCCCTCACCACACCCCTCTTCGAAGCCTCCGACGAGTTGTGGCATTACCCGATGGTGCAGCATCTCTCGCGCACATTCAGTTTGCCTATTCAAGACCCAAACAACGTTGGACCTTGGCGACAAGAAGCGAGTCAGCCGCCGCTGTATTACTACTTCATGGGTTGGGCGACATCGTGGATTGACACGAGCGATATGGATCAAGTGCGCTGGCTCAACCCGCATGTAGATAACGGCATCATCACGCCCGACGGAAATATCAATTTGGCGATTCACACCGCGCGCGAAAATTTTCCTTACGGTGGTACGGTCTTGGCAGTGCGGCTGATTCGTTTGTTATCTGTCCTCATGGGCGCGGGAACGATCTACTTCACTTACTTACTCGCTAAAGAATTTTTCGATGACGAACCATCGCGCCTCTTCGCCGCCGCGTTTGCTGCTTTCACGCCCATGTTCGTCTTCATTTCTGGCGCGGTTAACAACGACAACCTTGCCACATTCCTCTCCGCCGTCATTTTATTTTTACTCGTCCGTTCGAGCGGATTACATCCGCGACCCTTAACCACACGCACTTCATTTCTTCTCGGCATCCTTCTTGCCCTCGCCGCCCTCACCAAGCAATCAGCGTTAGGTTCATTCGGTCTGGCGGGTCTTACGTTAATCGCTATCAGCCTCCAACATCCTCGCCCATCCAATCTCCAATCTCCAATCTCCAACTTCATTGTTCATTGTTCATTCGCCTTTCTTCCTTCATTGTTCATTTCTTCTTGGTGGTATATCCGCAACATCGTCCTCTACGGCGATCTATTGGGGTGGAGCGCGTTCATTGCCGTGTTAGGTAAACGTGCCGCGCCCGCGAATCTTTTGCAGTTGTGGGGCGAGCGAATCAGTTTGGCTAATTCCTTTTGGGGACTCTTCGGCGGAGTGAACGTGCCGATGAGCGATTGGATTTATTTTGTTCTCAACACGATCCTGATCATTTCATTCGTCGGTGTCGCCGTCTTTTTTCTCCGCCACCTCTTCACCTCTTCGCTGCCTCAATCCCTTTCCCTTGTTTCCTGTTATTTCCCTTATTTCCTTTTATTGACTCAACTCGCCCTCATCACCCTTGGCTGGATTCAATGGGCAACCGTCACCTGGTCATCGCAAGGACGATTATTTTTTTCGGCGATGTCAGCCGTCGCTGTAATGATCACGTTAGGGTTGCGGACTCTGCTTCCCCCACGCGCCCGCGCAACGGTATTCGCTTCCATTGGGTTGTTCATGTTCACGATCACGGCGGCGTCACCGTTTGTTTTCATCGCGCCCAAATATGTTGATCCTCCTCAACTCACGAATGATCAGTTAACGCGCATCGCTCATCCATTAAATTCTGATTTCGGTTCGCTCACCTTTCCGCCGGAGATGCGCTTGCTTGGCTATGATGTAGATCGATCTAGCGTGAAGCCGAATGAGTCGATTCGTCTCACGTTGTATTGGCGATCGTTGACGCAGATGGATCGTGATTGGAGTGTGTTCGTGCATGTCGTGGATGAAAACGAGATCGTGATCGCCCAACGCGACACCTACCCCGGACTCGGATTGATGCCGACTCGCAAGTGGAATGTGGGGCGCACGCTCGCCGATGAATATGTGATCACATTGCCCGCGACGATATACGCGCCATCGAAAGCGCGAATTGAAATTGGCTTGTATGATTACGCAACGGGCGAGCGTTTGTTGGTGAATGGGCGCGATGTATTGACACTGTCATCGCTCGACATCGTGCCAAGTGATAAACTGCTCGCAGTGAATTATGATGACAAGGTTGAGTTGATCGGCTACAAGATGGATAAGCGATCACTCAAGCCGAATGAGGAACTGACTCTGACTCTGTATTGGCGCGGACTCAACGCGGGAGCGAACTACACAATTTTTACTCAAGTGCGCGGCGCGAATGATTCACTGTGGGCGCAACTTGATTCTCAACCTCAACCGCCAACGTCGGCGTGGACTCGCGATCAAGTTGTCACCGACACGCGCATCCTCAAACTTAAACCCGACACGCCCGCAGGCGTGTATGATGTAGAAGTGGGACTCTACGATGCGCGAATTAACCGTTTACAAATTGTTCTACCCGATGGTCGTCGTGTGGAAAATTCTTTGAAGCTGTCTAAAATCAGAATCTTGCCTTAAACCCTGAACGGGCGAAGGGGATGAACGGGATGATACCGACTTCTTCACCCCTTCACTCCTTCACCTTTTCACCCTTTCACCGTGTCCCGCTTTCGTTCTTTCATCCTTCATAATTCTTCCTTCATAATTCTCGCCGCGCTTTGGCTTCTCTTCTTCTGGCGTTACTTCATCCCAACCGCTGACCGCGTCACCTTCCCTGACGGCGATTTTACGTTGCAGTTTTTTGTCTTTCGCGATATTGCTTACCGTGCCATCGCGCAAGGGCATCTGCCGTTGTGGGCTAACTGCCTCATGGTGGGTTATCCGTTTCAAGCCGATCCACAATCGCAACTGTTCTACCCCCCGATCTGGATCAGTTTTTCGATTCTCAAGTTGTTGGGCTGGGGCAACTTCCCTCTCGTCGCATTAACTATAGAGGCAGTTGCACATTACTTGTTCACGAGCATTTTCACTTTTCTCTTTTTGCGCGAAGAACTCTCCAACATCCAACGTCCAACCTCTAATCTCCAATCTCCAATCTCCAATTATGCCTCCCTCTTGGGCGCTATCGTCTTCACCTACGGCGGCTTCCTCACCTCCTACCCGCCTCTCCAAACCGGAATCCTCGAAACAGCAACTTGGCTCCCGCTCATTCTTCTTTCACTCCGCCGAGCAGCCGATACATGCATCACGCATCACAGATCACGCCCGTCCTTGTTCATTGTTCATTCTTCATTGTTCATTGCCATCGCCTTCTTCGCCGGTCACCCGCAAACATTTTTCCTCATCGCTTATCTCGCCATTGCTTACTTCATCCATCGTGCTTCGGTGCATCAACGATCATGGCGTTGGACTTTGACGAGACTGGCTGTTGTGTTTGGCTTGGCTATCGGCATCACGCTCATTCAAGCTCTGCCCCAAGTGGAATATCTCATGCTCTCCACTCGCGCTTCACTCACCTTTGAAAAACTTGCCGGGGGATTTCCGTTGACCGACATCGTGCAGTTCTTTGTGTTCGGCATTGCCAGCTATTGGAGTCCACTCTTTGTTGGCGTGTTCCCGTTTGCGCTCGTGCTGATTGCCATTGCTTTGCTCGACACTAAACACGATCACGCTCGCTCGATTGCATTTTGGTTAATCGTCGCCATCGTTGGCTTGATCATTTCGTTTGGATTAAACTCTATCGGCTACGACATCGCTTATTGGATCATCCCCGGTGCGCGACTCTTTCGCGGACAAGAACGCGCGGCGATCCTTGTCGCCTTTTCGCTCTCGACACTTTCTGCATTCGGCGCGCACTTTATCCTCTCGCCGCTCTCGCGTTCGGCTCGCGCCTTTATTCGCGCTGCGATGCGCGCCGTGATAAATCTTTTGCCCTTCGCCATTGCGGTCCTCATCTTCATCGTTATCGTTCGCAACGTCTATCCGAATCAAGTTGATCTGCGCGACGCCCCGCCGAAGATCGCCATGTTGATCATCGGATTGACTCTCACCGCGCTAACTTTTTTCGCGCGCACCTCTCGCTGGGGAAAGATGGTTGGTATAGCGGCTGTCGGCATCACCGTGTTAGAACTTTTCACTGCAAACATCCGCACCAACGCCGTGCCATTATTCGATCCATATCCACATCTCCCGCTCCTCGATCCGATTCGCAACGACGAGACTCCATTCTTTCGCGTGCAAGACGATGCGCGGATGCAAGGGCATTACGGTTGCGGCTACGGGCTCAACGAGTGGGCGAGCATCTCGCCTATTCGACTTGCCTCGTGGGAAAACTTTGATCATCGCGCGCCCGAAGCATTGCGCTGGAAAATGCTCGGCGTTAAATATTTGATCACCGAGAAAGGTGGGGCGATCACGCGCGAAGGCGAATTGCCCTCGGCGGTGAAAGTGAGTGAAGGCAAAGCGCCGTTAGGGGATGCGAAAGTGTATCAATTGTTTGAGATTCCGCGCCGCGTGTGGATGGTGCGTGAGGCGCAGATCGCCAGTGATGCCGACTCCGTTTACAAATTTTTATCTGTGTCGAACTTTGATCCGTTTAAGACCGTCATCGTGCGCCAACCGATTCCTGATTGGAATTCGTTGACTGAACCCGTTAACGTGAAAGACAACATCGAGATTGTTGAAGATTATCCGGGCTACATCAAAATTAAAGTTGCCAATAGCTTCCGCGCGATGCTCCTCTTCAACGAAGCTTATTATCCCGGCTGGTGGGCGCGCGTGAACGGGCAGACGTGGCAGATGGTTGAGGCGAATGGATTCATTCAAGCCGTGCCTGTGCCTGCGGGGAACGTCATGATCGAAATTTATTTTATGCCGATGACGTTGATCGTCGGCGCGATCTTTTCCGTGCTGTCGCTTGGCTTGGCTTTGTTTTTGATCGTGAAGAAGCATGATTAAAAACCGCCCTCTCGTTTTCTTGTTGATCGTTTATCTTACGGTGGCGGCAGCTTACGCTGTAGCCACTCCGCCCTTTGAAGCCTCTGACGAAGTGTTTCATTATCCATTTGTCCGCAACATCGCGCTAGGGCGCGGGCTTCCGATCCAACGGCTCGATGTCAAACAACCTTGGGAGCAAGTGGCATTTCACCCGCCTGCCTATTACTACATCGCCGCCGCGCTCACCTTTTGGATTGACACTAGCGATTTCGATTCGCTCCGCGCGCCGAATCCGTTTGCCCGTATCGGCATCCCCGGCACGCCGCAGAATGTTAATTACACCAAGTCGGCGGCGCAGTTTGTGGTGGAGCCGTTGCGCTTGCACGGATCAACCTTGGCGATCTACCTGCTTCGTGTTGTATCAATCTTGATGAGTCTCGGCACGATCACCTTTACTTACTTGATGACGCGATTATTATTCTCTTCAAAAGTTTTAGCCTTACTCGCCGCGTCGCTCATTGCCTTCAACCCCGAATTTGTTTTCATCAGCGCCTCGGTCAACAACGATAACTTGACGTGGTTGATTTGCGTTTTCACATTGTTCATCGCCCTTCACCAAGTTCTTGGCAAGTCTCAATTTATTGATCGTGAGATCGGCTCGCGTTGGTGGGATGCGCCGATGTTGGGGCTTTTGCTCGGTGTCGCCGCCCTCACCAAAGTCTCCGCTCTCGTTTTGTTGCCTGTCGTGGGCGCGGCAATGTTTGTGCAAGCGTGGCGCACGCGCCAGTGGAAAAAGTTTTTTGTGGATGGAACGATCATCGTCGTCATTGCAGTTGCGCTCTCTGCTTGGTGGTATGTGCGTAACATCATGCTCTATAACGATCTACTCGCGCTCGATCTTCATGCCAAGACGACTGCGACGCGCACTGAGCCGTTTACGTTGGCGGTCTTTCTTGAAGAGTGGCCCAGTTTTTGGTTTTCGTTCTGGGGTTTGTTCGGGTCGTTCAACATTCTCATGCCGCAGTGGGTCTACACTTTTTTTACTGCGCTTGCATTTGTTGGGGTTGGGGGCGGGGTGGTGCTGGCGCTCACCAAGACTTCCGAGTTCTTTAAGAACTCGGAAGTCTTCGGTTTCATCGCCCACGCCATGCTAGTCACGTTCATCATTGGCACGGCGATTGGGTTAGTGCAATGGAATCTTTTGAGTCACTCGATGCAAGGGCGGCTCATGTTCACTACGTTGCCGATCATTTCCATGTATCTCGCGGCGGGGCTGCTTGCGTGGAGTCCGGCGAAACACAGAAAAATAGTTGCAAGCGTGATCATCGGCGCCATTGGATTCATTACTCTGTTCACCGCTTCTAATACTGTTGCCGCCGCTTATCTCCCTCCCGCGCCGATCACCGAATCGCAATTGCCATCTGATCTCAAACCGATTCGCGCCCGACTTGCGCCGGGCGTGGAGTTGATCGGCTACAAAGTTGAATCGCCGCAACGAGTCACGCCAAACGATTCGATCATCGTCACATTGTATTGGCGTTCTCTCGTGCCAATGAGCGCGGATTACAATTTGTTTTTGCATCTGTTGGGTCAGAAGCAAACGTTGGTGGGTAACGTGGATACGTGGACAGGCGGCGGCTTGCGCCCTACGTCGTTGTGGCGCGTCGGCGAGATTTACAAAGATCGTTGCGTGATCGCGCTCGATCCAAAATCCAAAACGCCCTCAAAACTTTTGCTTGATATAGCGATGTGGGAAAAAGATTCGAACCAGAAATTGCCGATCACGGATGAAAAGGGGAATGTGTTGAAGTCGGTGACGGTGGATGTGGGATTGTTGGACTCGGCGCAACCGTTGATCGCAACTCCGCAAGCCCGCGCCGACTCCACGCTGGAAGGCGGGATCAATTTCGTCGGCTATGATCTTCCCGCCAATCCAACTGCGGGGCAACCGATCACGCTGACGTTATACTGGTCAACATCATCGTTGATCCAAAATGATTACACTGTCTTCGTCCACGTTTTTGATTCGCAAGGCAAACGAGTTGCCCAAGCCGACTCGCCGCCGATGAATGGCGATTGGTTAACGTCAATGTGGCAAACGAATCGCATCGTGGTCGATCCCCACACATTCACTCTGCCTTCGGGTCAATACACGATTCGAGTCGGGATGTATGATCCGCAAACGGTTGAACCGTTGCCTGCATTTCGAGCTGATGGAAGTGAATGGCAGGACAGAGCGATCGAGGTGGGCAGAATTACAGTTGATCCGTGATACATGATGCGTGAGATGATGTTTACGAAATGAAACTCTTAATTACTAATTACCAATTACCAATCGCGCTCGTCGCCGCTGTTATCGCCACCGCTGTCGGCGCGTTGATCGGCTTCACCAATGTGTTGATTGCGACCATTGCCATCATCGCTGTTGCCGTTTCACTTTACACGTTGACCAATCTTGAGATCGGTATGTGGGGCATTGTGGCGGTCATCGCTTTGTTGCCGTTTGCTACACTGCCGATCAAAGTGGTTCTCACGCCGACGTTTTTAGATATGGCGCTGTTGGCAGTGTTATTTGTTTACGCCATGCAGTGGATGAGTGGACGGCGCACCCGTGTCACACTCACCCCGGCGCACGCGCCGATCATCGGTTTTATTGCGATGGCGGTCTTCGCGTTTGTGGTCGGCTTACGCAATGGTCCGCTCACGTCGAATCTGGCGCGGCACTTTGCTGAATTTATTTTGAGCGTGATTTTCACTTTTGTCGTTATAGATTATGTAGATGATCGTCAACGTTTGGAACGCATGGCGTTGATCGTTGTAGTGTGTGGCACGATGGCGGCAACAATCGGCATCGTGTTGTATTTTATTCCAGAGGCTTTTGCCGAGCGAGCGTTGAACGCACTGCGCGTGATCGGGTATCCGACGGGTAATGTGCTGCAATATATCGAGAGCAACCCGGAGTTGGGTCAACGCGCCATTGGCACTTCGGTTAACCCAAATACGTTGGGTGGATTGTTAGCGGTGGTGGGGGCGGTGGCTGCGCCGCAGTTGACGGCGTCACGACCGTTGTTTGTGAATCGCTGGGTGTGGGGTGCTGCCTTCGCGCTGATCACCGTGTGTCTCGTCCTCACCTTTTCGCGCACGGCGATGCTGGCATTGGTGGCGGCATCACTTTTGATCGCCGCGCGTTATCCAAAATTATTGATCGTGATGATCGTCGGCATGTTGATCATTTTGATCTTGCCGGTGACTCAAGATTACGTGGATCGATTCGTTCAAGGCGCGCAGGGTGCCGACTTGGCGACGCAGATGCGATTCGGTGAATACAAGGATGCATTGATCTTGCTCGCGCGTTACCCGTTGTTGGGTGTAGGTTTCGCCGGTGCGCCGGACATAGATATTTACTTGGGCGTATCGAATGCCTACTTGACAATTGCTCAAGAGATGGGGTTCATCGGGTTGGCGGTTTTTTTGTTAGCGGTGATCGTGGTGTTTGGCTGGGCGATTGAACATAGCCGCAAAGCGTTGAGGGATGATACGATGTCATCGCTGTTTCTCGGTTTTCACGGCAGCGTGATCGCCATGCTTATTGTAGGCATTGGCGATCATTATTTTATGAATTTAGATTTTCAACCGGCGCAGACGATCTTCTGGATGATGATCGGGCTGGCGCTTTCGACGACTCGCTTGGCGCAGGCTCAGACCTCCGAGTTCTTTAAGAACTCGGAGGTCTGAGCCTGAAGTCTGGTGATATAATACCGTCCAACATTGCGCTCGGAGGTGCATGAATGGATATTTCGACTCAAGAAGTGAAACGTGTTTCAGTGATGACGGTGAAAGGACGCGTGGATAGCTCCACGGCACCTGATCTGGAGAACGCGCTGAAGCAATTGGTGGAGGGTGACAAGACGCAGATTGTGTTGGATTTAAAAGATGTGGAGTATATGTCCAGCGCAGGTTTGCGGGCGATGGTATCCACCTTGAAGTCGGTGAAGCGCATCAATGGTGATTTGCGTTTGTGTGCGCCTTCGCCGCGCGTGCATGAAGTGTTGCGATTGGCTGGCTTGACCTCGATCTTTAACATTTATCCGGGTCAAGATGAAGCGGTTAACAGCTTCTAGTTCTTCGCCTCTCGTTTATGAGTGAGAGTCGGCTCAGCGTCACGGCTCGCTATGATCGCATCAAACAGATTTGCTCGTTTGTGGTGGATGCGGCTAACGTAGCCGGGCTAGACGAGTCTTCTACCTTTCAATGCCAAATTGCGGTGGATGAAGCTTGCACGAATATCATCGAGCATGGCTATGAGGGTGAAGATAAGGGGCGGATCGACGTGATCTGTAACACGACTCCGGGTGTGTTGAAGATTGAGCTGCTCGATCAGGCGCTGCCGTTTGATCTCGATAAAGTGCCGGAGCCGGAGTTGGGGGCACCATTAGAAGACATGAAGATCGGCGGGCTTGGAATTTATTTTATGAAGAAGATGATGGATGATGTGTCGTTCTCGCGAGAGAATGGCACAAACAAGTTGATGCTGTTGAAGCGTCGCGCGGGGTAAGTATTATGATGAAATGAAAAGGCGAGTGATTGAGTTCACTCGCCTTTTTGTTTTTCGTGATTCGTAGAAACCCGCTTTCTTCAAGAAAGCGGGTTTCTTTTATTCGGTAGGCGGCTGTGGTCGCCAGAAGAAACCCACGCCGAGAGTCTCTTATTTCTGTCCAGCAGGCGGTTGATTGAAATAGTTGTACACCGCACGCGACATATCCGCCATTAAGGTTGAACCGTATTCCCACTTTAAAAATTCGGGAGTCCAAATATATTGAACAAGGATGTAGTCGCCGTTGGGTGAGAACACAATGGCGGCATCCCCGTAGGTGTTGTCGGTTAATCCTTCTTTGTGCGCCACGCGCACACCATCCGGCACGCCGCCTTCGATCAACGCGCCCGTTTGGTTTTGCGCCATCACGCTGATCATCGCCTGACATTCGGCTTGGGTGATCTGGGTCGGGAAGGCGAGCGCAAACGCGCCGCCGCCGTTGCTGGCGCATTGATAGATCATCGTCAGGAGCGAAGCGACGTCGTTGGTGGGCGCTTGGATGTAAGGATCGGGTTTG
>Ga0082335_1003816_pt1 | contig 23981 bp, 24 predicted proteins | sample Subgrocontami58m_FD_72375 | JGI IMG/M metagenome (GOLD analysis project Ga0082335, IMG submission 72375) | Subsurface groundwater microbial communities from S. Glens Falls, New York, USA - GMW37 contaminated, 5.8 m (SPADES assembly) (version 2) ...
TTAAAATATCTACATCCATTGCCAAAAGTTTTTCGTTTGTAATGTTGGCGTGGTTGTTATCGGCCAGGTCACAAACAGTCCCCACACAATAGCACTCATCAATCATCCCTTTTTCCAGCTTACATGCCTGAACCATTTTAATATTAAAACCGTCACCGTTTTGGGCAGCAATTCCCCCTTTTGAATCCGAAAGGCCAACCACCTGATAGCCATTGTCATGGAGTAAAACGGCAATATGTGACCCGACATTGCCAAACCCCTGGATAGCAACCGTGAGGGGTTTTTTAAGTTTTAACTTTTTTACCAGCTCTTCCAAAACATAAAAACCCCCAAGCCCTGTTGCCTCGTCCCGCCCCTTGGACCCGCCGTTTTTTAAAGATTTTCCGGTGATAACTGCCTTTACCTGGTTTTTAGTATATTTATTTTTTATTTTTGGATTTGATTTGGCATAGTTTTCATATTCATCAACAATCCAGTCCATTATCATGGAATTGGTATTTACATCAGGTGCCGGGACATCCACCTCCGGCCCGATATTTGGTGCAAGCTCAAAGGCAAACTGGCGGGTTAGCCTTTCCAGCTCTTTTTCCGTTAAAGCCTTGGGGTTAACTTCCACCCCGCCTTTACCCCCGCCAAACGGCACATTAACTACCGCGTTTTTAATCATCATCCAGAAAGAAAGTGCTTTTACCTCGTCAATGTTTACTTCCGGATGAAACCTCAAGCCCCCTTTGTAAGGGCCCAGCCAGTTGTTGTATTGGACACGGTAACCGTTGACTGTTTCAATCGTCCCGTCATCTTTTTTGAAAGGAAACCTTATATTTATTTGCCTTTCCGGACCAGATAAAAGCTCAATGATCCAACTAGGTACTTTTGTATATTTTGCCGCTTCTTTTAGTTGAAGTTGTGCTCCTTCAAAGGGGTTTGATTTACTCATTTATTCTTCCAGGCTTTAGCTACAGCTTCAGCCACAATTTTTGACACCTGCTTATTTAAAGGGTTTGGGATTATTTTGTCAACTCTAGGGTTCGGGACAAGATTAGCCAAAGCCATAGCTGCCGCGAGTTTCATCTCTTCGGTGATTTTTGTTGCCCGAACCGAAAGCGCCCCTTTAAAAATCCCAGGAAATGCCAAAACGTTATTAATCTGGTTTGGAAAATCCGACCGGCCGGAAGCCACAATAAAAGCTCCACCGGATTTGGCCTCATCCGGCATGATCTCCGGAATAGGGTTAGCCATGGCAAAGATAATCGACTTTTCATTCATCAGTTTTATATCTTCGGCTTTTAATATCCCCCCTTTAGAAACTCCGATAAACACATCTGCTCCCTGCAAAGCTTCCCTCCAGGTACCCACAACACATTTTTTATTAGTAATTTTGGAAAGCTCCTTTTTATACCCGTTAAGGTCAGCTCGCTCCTGACAAACTAAACCTTTGGTATCCAAAACTAATACATCATCCACTCTGGGGATAAGCAGTTTAGCAATGGCTGTCCCGGCAGCACCGGCTCCAGAGATAACAACTTTTAATTTTTCCATTTTTTTACCGGCAACTTTTGTAGCATTAATAAGCCCCGCCAAGACTACCACCGCAGTCCCATGCTGGTCATCATGCATCACCGGAATCCCTAAATCCTGCAGGGCATCCTCAATTTCAAAACAGCGCGGGGCACAAATATCTTCCAGATTTATCCCGCCAAAATTCGGGGCAATTAGTTTAACCGTCCGGATAATTTCGGCGTTATCTTGTGTATCAAGACAAATAGGAAAAGCATCCACCCCGCCTAAGGATTTAAAAAGCAAAGCCTTGCCTTCCATTACCGGAAGTGCCGCTTCCGGCCCAATATTACCAAGGCCTAATACCGCTGAACCGTCAGAAACTACCGCTACAGTATGGCTTTTGATTGTGTAATCCCAAACTTTTTTTGGGTCTTCTGCGATAGCTTTTGATACCTCCGCCACCCCGGGAGTATAGGTTAGTGATAAATCATTTTTATCTTTAATTTCAATCAGGGGAACAGTCCCTATTTTGCCGCGGTACTTTTTATGGAGAGCTAAACTTTTTTTTCCAACATCCATCTTTAACTCTCCAGAATTTTTCGAAACTTTTCAGCATTTTTGAAAGGTCCGATAATTTGCAGGTTAAACCTATTTTTTTGGAAAAGTTCGCTCGCCACTTTTTGTATATCCTCAACTGTTACAGCATCAATATTTTTTAAATATTCTTCAAAAGTTTCAACTTTTTTGTCCAGCACAAACTCTACCCCGAAATATTCTGCCAGAAAATTAGATGACTCACTTCTTAAGGCCAGTCTCCCCTTAACTATTTCCTTTGCTTTGTTTAACTCTTCTTCGCTTACTTTTTCATCAACCATTTTTAGCATTTCATCTTTTATAACCTTTAGACCTTCCTCTACTTTTTCAAGTTTTAGTCCGGCATATGCGGCAAATAATCCCGTGTCAATTAATGTGTGATGGCCTGCATTGACAGAATAAGCTAAACCCCGGCGCTCCCTGACCTGCAGAAATAATCTCGATGACATCCCTTCTCCCAGAATAGTCCCCAGGAGTTTTACCGCAAATCTCCTTTTATCATAGCGGTTAAACCCTTCGACACCCAAAATTAAATTAGCTTGGTCGGTCTTTTTATAAAAGACATTTACCTTTGCTTTGTTTTGTTTCACAGGTTTGTATGGAGGAGCCTTAGGATATTCCCGGTTAGATAGGTCTGAAAAATAATTATTTGCCACCTTTTCAATATCCTTTGGTAACTTTCCCACATAAACTAAAGCCATATTTTTCGGCGAATATAGTGAACCCATATACTCGGTAAAATCACTTCTTTTTAAAGCCTTAATAATTTTTTCTGTCCCGGCAATATTCCACCCAAGGGGCTGGTCTCCAAACTGGAGGTTTATATATAAATCCCAAACATATCTTGAAGGGTTATCCTGATACATCCTTATCTCCTCTAAAATAACCCCTTTCTCCCGTTCGATTTCCTCCTCTTTAAAAAGGGATTCTTTAAGCATTGAGGAAAGAATATCACTTGATAGCTCTATATGGTTTGCAGCCGACTTGATCCAGTAAAAAGTATACTCCTGGTCGGTGCCGGCATTATTTACAGCCCCGATACTGTCAACAATACTGGCAATCTTTTCTGCAGATGGGTATTTTTTGGAGCCCTTAAAAAACATGTGTTCTAAAAAATGGGAGATGCCGTTTATTTTTTTGGTCTCATAACGGGAACCGGCACCTACTGCCACCATAGTCGTCACTGAATCAAGATGGGGCAAGGGGACTGTAATTAAAGTCAGACCGTTTTTTAAGGTAGAGATCTTATATGTAATCATGAAATCATAGTCTAACAAAGTAGCATTACTTAGACAATACGGAAAGTCACTTCTTAAAGTATTTTTTACCCTTTAGTTTTTCCGGCAATAAATCTTCTTCGGTGTATTTTTCGTAACCCTTACCGTACCCTAAATTTTTCATTAATTTTGTAGGGGCATTACGCAGATTCATCGGAATAGGCAGGTTGCCGGTTTGTTTTACATCTTCCAGTGCTTTGAAATATGCCTCATAGGCCGAGCGGTCTTTTTTGGCAGAGGCAAGATAGACGACACCGTGGGCTAAATTTATCTGGCACTCCGGGTAACCGATCGTTTCACAGGCTTTAAAAACTTCATTGGCCACAACTAAAGCCGTAGATTGTGCCATACCAATATCTTCCGAGGCAAAAATCACCATCCGCCGGGCAATAAATAAAGGGTCTTCCCCTGCTTCCACCATTCTGGCTAGATAATATAAAGCAGCGTCTGAATTACTCGCCCGCATGGATTTAATAAAAGCCGAAATTGTATTGTGGTGTTCCTCACCGTGTTTGTCATATTTTAAGACCCTACTTTGCAGCGCCTCTTCAACTTCTTTTCTACCCAGGATAATTTTTGGTTTTTCGCTGTTTGATACAACTGCAATTTCTAAAGTATTTAAAATATTTCTGGCGTCACCGCCTGATGTTTCGATTAAAAAATCCAGTGCTTCCGGTTTCAATGTCACTTTAAAGTTTCCCAAACCACGCTCTTTATCCTTTAAAGCTTTATTAATTATTTCTTTAAGCTCTTCTTTTTCCAAATGATTTAAGGTAATAACCCTGGTCCGGGAAAGTAGCGGCCCGATTACTTCAAAGCTTGGATTTTCGGTAGTGGCACCAATTAGAGTAATTAACCCACTTTCGACATAGGGTAAAAGCGCATCCTGTTGGGCTTTATTAAACCTGTGGATTTCATCAATAAAAACAATTTGCTGCATTAAAGTATTTTGCTGGCCGATTGACTCACAAAGCCTTTTAATTTCGGCAATGCCTGTTGAGACAGCGGAAAACTCATAGAAGTCGCCGGCAACCTCACGGGCTATAACTCTGGCTAATGTAGTTTTACCAACCCCCGGCGGCCCCCAGAAAATCATTGAAAAAAGTTTGTTTTGTTTTATGGATTTAAATAGGAGTTTTTCCTCGGATAATATGTGTTTTTGGCCGGCAATTTCAGAAAGATTTTTCGGCCGCATCCTATCTGCCAGTGGAATCATCTTTTTATCCTACCCGAAAGATAAGCGAAGGTCAATTAGGCTTTTTTAACTTTAGGGCCTTCCGGAGTATCTTCAACTTCAAAACCCAGCTTTTTAATTTCATCACGCAGCTCGTCTGACCTTTGGAATTCTTTATTTTTTCTGGCTTCTTCCCGCTCTTCTACCAGCTTTTGCACTTCCCCGGGAATCTCCAGGGGTTTGCCAATATACTCATCCAGTTTTAATCCTAAAACTTTATCCATTTCTAATAAGGTCGCTGATTTTTCGCCCGAATGAATGTCTGATTTAACCATCTCCCACATTACCGCCAAGGCCTGGGGGGTATTTAAATCATTATTTAAAGCTTCCAAAAATCTTTGCCAGTAGCCTTGATTTACTTCTCCCGACTTTTCCCAGCTTCTTACATCTTCCCTTAAATTATTTAAAGCATTTTTCGCCGCCTCCAAACTCTCCCAGGTAAAGTTTAATTTATCACGGTAATGGGCAGTCAAATCCAAATACCGGAAAACAAGCGGCTCAAAACCTTTTTCTTCAATATCCCTTAAAGTAAAAAAATTATTTAAAGACTTAGCCATTTTTTGGCCGTCAACCAATAAATGTTCTCCTTCTGTAAAGAAGTTAGAAAACTTCTTGCCTGTTTTTCCTTCACTTTGGGCAATTTCATTTTCATGGTGGGGAAAGATTAAATCCACTGCCCCACCGTGAATATCAAAGGTGTCCCCCAAATATTTTTGGCTCATCACCGAGCATTCAATATGCCAACCAGGCCTACCCTTACCCCATGGAGAGTCATAACCCACCTCACCATCTTCTACTGACTTCCATAAAGCAAAATCCTGAACATCTTCTTTGGAATATTCATCCGCCTTTACCCTCGCTCCGGCTTTAACTTCCCTTTTATCAAGTTGGGAAAGTTTCCCGTAATCCGGGAATTTGGAAATATCAAAATAGACTGAGCCATCATCCTCTGTATACGCCAAACCTTTTTCCACTAGAACCTTAATATACTCAATCATCTCATTAATATGTTCTGTTGCCCGGGGAAATATGTTTGCCCTTTTAATATTGAGTTTATCCAAATCCTCCAAAAATGCTTTTTCAAAAGGCCTGGCAAACTCTTCAATGGAAAGGTTTTTCTCATTTGCCCCTTTAATAATTTTGTCGTCAATGTCGGTAACATTCATTACCCTTAAAACCTCAAAATTATTCATTTCCAGAATGCGCTGCATGAAGTCTTCAAAAATAAAGGTTCTCAGGTTTCCGATATGGGCAAAGTTATAAACAGTAGGTCCGCAGGTATAAATCCCAACTTTTAGGGGAGCAATCGGTACAAATTCTTCAACTTTGCGGGTTAGAGTATTAAAAAGTTTCAGCATATTCAAGATTGTACTTCAAGTTTGAGGCTAAGTAAAGGAAAATTAACTGGAGGACGCAATCATCTCTGCCACCTGTCCTAACACATCAAGCCTGGTAGCACACTCTTCAATTGGTTGGGTAATAATACCTTGTCTGCCTGTTTTCAAAAAGACTATTCTGGCCGTAGCCTCCCCAGCCGTATTAGGCCTATCACAGGTTAAACCTTTGTTCATACAAAATTTACATTTTTCTATACTCATTTTAAGTTTAAAAAAATGACCCCCTTAGGGTCATCCAGTTACCGAACGTCCTTAGGCAGTTCAGAACTTTCTCTATATTCAATTTAAAGTTAACTACGGGAGTTGTCAACACCCAAAGTAAAATTTATCCCCCGCCTTTTTTGACTTCGGTTCTTGTCTGGGCTTGTTGGACAGCCATAACTTGCTGCCTTTTTTGCTGCTCGACTACTTTATACTGCTGGACCTTTTGTTTTTGTTGCTCCTCAACTTGCTTTTTTTGCATTTCCTCCTGCTTACTAGCCTGGCGGACCTGCATCTGAGCCTGGTCAATTTTCTTATACCTGTCAATTACCCAAAGTGCTTCGTTGCGCTTTTTTTGCTCTTCTAACCTTTTTTGCTGCTGGATAGCCGGATCAATCTGGGGATTTTGGGTAGTGGATTGCGCACCCTGTTCAATAGCCTTACCCACCTCATCATTACCAATGACTTCCTTACCTACATCTTTTACTGCTGCACCCACATCGACTGTTGCTTGCTTTAACACTCCACCTATATTCGGCATAAAAATAGTATAACAGATTTAATACTCTTTCCTTCCCTCCAATGCTCTGTTTAATGTACTTACATCCGCATACTCTAAATCCCCGCCCACTGGCAGCCCTCTGGCAATCCTTGTAACTTTTATCCCAAGGGGAGATATTAAACGGTCGATATACATCGCCGTTGCCTCCCCCTCCATAGTCGGATTGGTGGCTAAAATAATCTCTTTAATTGCCCCGTCTTTTAACCGGGGTAAAAGTTCTCTGATATGTAACTCCTCCGGGCCGATATTTTCCATTGGGGAAATTGATCCGTGTAAGACATGGTAAAGGCCACGAAACCCTGCCCGCTCCAATGCCAAAACATCTAATGGGTCTTCAACCACAGCAACCGTAGACTTATCCCGTGAAGAATCAGAACAAACCTCACAAGGGTCAGTTTCAGAAATATTAAAACAGACTTTACAAATAGTCGTTTTTTCTTTTAGGTCCACTGCAGCCCTGGCCAAAGCCTCTGCCTCCTCATTCGGGGCATGTAAAAGATGATAAGTGAGTCTCTGGGCTGTTTTTGGCCCTATCCCGGGGAGCCTTTCAAAAGCTTCTATTAAATTTTGCACAACCTTAGGGATAGTGGACATAGCGAGCTAATTCTACCAGATTACAGGAAGCAGGGATAGGGTAAAACTTACATCCCAGGAAGACCACCCATTAAACTTTTCATTTCCTCAGCTGCCACTTTTTGGGATTGTTTTAAAGATTCGTTCACTGCCTCCGTCACTTTTTCTAAATCATTATCGCCGGAGATAGAGACAATCTTTTGGTCGGCTGTCATAACCACTATTACTCCTTTGTGTTCCACAGTGATCTTGATACCCGCCAAGCGCTTTTGCACCTCCATCGCCTGGTCGCGCATCTTTTTTAGATCCCCCATCTGTTTTAAACCATCCATGAGTCCCATGTGAGTATTATACAGATATTAGATATTAGATGCTAGATATTAGATAGCTAGTTCACAGGTTCGGAGTTGAAGATTTCGGAGGCGATTCTTAAAATTTCATCATCAGCTGCCACTTCTACATTAGCCACTTCCTCCGCCCTTACAGGTTTTTGCCCTAAAACCGTCGATATTCCTATTGACCGCCCTAAAATATCTGAAAAGATTGACTGTAAAAGATCCCTTGATTTGGGGGCTTCCAGAATCCTTTGGTGGAAAGAATAAGGCACTTCTATTACCACGCTTCCCTCGCTGCACCCTAACACTTTTGCAGAACGCAGAAGTGCTTCCAGCGAATAATTATATTGCTTAACTGTTTCTAAAACGTACATCCAGCGTTCGTGGATTTTAGACATGTCAGAAGAGTTTGAAGGAGCCAGATGTGTTTTTGATTTTTCCAACTCATGGGATTCTTCTAACTTTTCTACCTGTGGCTCATTTGGCCCCTTTGCCACCTTTGGCTCACTTTCCCCGGCACAGCTTTCCGCCACTGCCATTTCCAGGGGTAAACTGGGAATGGACACAAACCTTGCCTGGTCAAGGCTTTTTTGAAAAAAGTTTATAACTCTAATTAACTCATCCATCTTAAATTCATGTGCTAAGGCCTTTAGATCTTCCTCTCCCTGGAGGCCGTTTTTATAAAGCAGGAGGCGCCGGAGGAGATCGAGTATCGAAAGGTTTAATTCTTTCGGATTGGCGCCGGCAGAGAGAAATTCGGATAATATTTTTAACCCCTCCGAAAGATCTTTTCCGGCAATACTTAAAAGAAGCCTTGATAACCCTTCGGTTGATCCGGAACCTAAACTTTCTTCCACCACCCGGGAGTCAATCTTCTCATGGTAAGAAAGCTGGTCCAAAAGCTTAACCCCATCCCTAATTCCGCCACCTGACCGCCGGGCCAATAAATTAAGCGCCCCGTCGTCTATTTTTATCTTTTCCTTATCGGCAATACACCGCAAAACCGAGACCATCTCCTTTTCGGAAACCAATTTAAAATCCAGTTTTGTAACCCGCGACATTATCGTCTGGGGGATCTTATGGACTTCAGTAGTCGCAAGAATAAAAATTACATGGTTTGGAGGCTCCTCAAGGGTTTTTAAAAGGGCGTTGAAAGCATCAGTGCTCAACATATGCACCTCGTCGATGATGTAGATTTTCTTTTTAGCCGAAGACGGAGCAAGCTTGATGTTATCCCGCAATACCCTCACATCTTCAATCCCGCGGTTTGAGGCCGCATCCATCTCTATTACATCCATATTTGATCCGTCGGTAATTGACAGACAGTTTGAACATTCATTACAGGGAACACCGACAATAGGAGGCTTCTCACAGTTTACAATCTTTGCCAAAATCCGCGCCGTCGAGGTTTTACCCGTCCCTTTTGGGCCGCAAAAAAGGTAGGCATGAGATAGTTTATCAGAGGATATTGCCCTGGAAAGGGACTCCTTGACTACCTCCTGGCCGGCAAGTTCATCTAAAGTTTGGGGACGATACTTTCTATAAAGGACCATAAATTAACTATACTAAGTAAACTCTAACTGTGAAAAATATTCAAGTGACATTTTACCCGGTTAGTGTAAGAAATTCTTCTGGTTTTAGTGAGGGTTATGATGGATACCCAAGAGATGGTGGGTACCATGCTCAACCAGAAAGCTTATCTCATCTTCAACCGAAATCCCGTCTAAGGAAGCATCCTCTACTGCCTGGGGGTACGAAATAACTATAGATCCAAGCCGCAGAACTTTATCCGGTGCAGCTACAAAACCCACTCTTGGAATTTGTCTGTTGGTAGGCAGATTTTGCTGGAGATTTATAGGGTTTGGGTCTTCCAAAACAAAGGATAAAATATCGGTTGTGGAATCAATCCCCCGGTACTCTTTATTAAGCTCGTGCATTTTGCGGTCGCCCACCACATTGACCTCAACCTCAACCTTACCTGAAACTTTATTTTTTTTAAGGACATTTAATACTGCGGTTTGAACCGCCATTCTATTTACTGAGTACCTGGGATCTGAAGAAATAATAACGTTTACCATGAAAAATTAACCGGTCAGCTTCTGCTTTACCAAGGCACTTACCCGACCACCGTCCGCCTTTCCCTGCACCTTACCCATAACAACACCTATAACCTTACCCATATCCGAGATGGAACTTGCTCCTGTATTATTTATAGCTTCTTCCACAACCGCCGTCAACTCTTCATCAGAAAGCTGTTTGGGAAGATAGGCCATTAAAACTTCCGCTTCGGACTCTTCTTTTAAGGCGGCATCCTCACGGCCTCCTTTTCTGAATCCTTCAGCCGCCTCTTTCCTTTTTTTAACTTCACGGACAATGATATTTATAATATCGCTGTCTGTTAGATCTTCGCCCTTTGTTATCCTGCCATAAATCAGCTCAGACAAAAGAAGCCGTAAAGTTTCCACTTTTACTGCTTCTTTTTCTATTTGAGCTTTTTTTAAATCGTTGTGGAGATCGTCAATCAGCATTAGTTTCCGTACCCCCGGGAAGCTCGGCGGATCTTTCTCATACGCTCTGCCCGTCTCTCCTGACGTTTTTCGGAATCGGTTTTATGAAATTGTCGGTCTCTATATTCCTGAATAACGTTTTCCAAAACGACCTTTTTTTGAAATTTACGGATTACAGAATCCGTAGTATCATTCGGACCACGCTTAACAATTATTGACATGTAAAATTGAAAACACCTCCTGTCGGCTATTCTACCACTACTTAAGCCGCTTTTACCAGCCCTTTAAGAAGATCAAGAGTCCTGATTTGCCTGAGGGAATGCTTCAGATGAAGCCTTGGTTCAGCCGCTTCAAACTGAGCTTTTAACTTCGCATCCTGAATTTTATCTATTTCCGCCTGCAGCTCAGCATCTGTAATTTCGACTTTCTCATTCCGGGCAATTTCCGCAAGCCCCAACTCCATCCGGACATTTTTCTCAGCCTGGGCTTTCCACTCTCCTTTAATCCCTTCCAAAGTTTTACCCTGGCTTTTAAGGTAATCTTCAAGTAAAAGCCCCATATCGGCAACCCTTCTCTGGAGAGACACGAGCATTCTGTTTATCTCATCCTCAACTAAAATATCCGGAACCTCGACTGTTGTCATTTTCTCGACTTCCTGTAAAATAAGCTCTTCAAAATCCAATTCGTTATTGTATTTCGCTTCATTTTCCAGATCCGCTTTAATTTTGGTTTTAAGGTCAGCTAAACTCTGGGCTCCTACTGCCCTGGCAAAAACATCATCTGGGATATCACTTGCCGGGGTAGCAGCTGCTGCCGGCTGGTTAAAAGACATTGATCCAGCAGCCTGCCCTGAACCATTTGGGTTCGGGGTGTCACCGCCTTGGCTACCGGCTGCCGGCTGTGGGCCGGCTTGATTTTTAGCTTTCCACCTTTTATATAAATCATCAACCAGCTTATCAACATCCTCATCGGTAACCTGTTTAACGGCCGGTTTCTGGGCTTTGATGCCTTTGTAATCCCCAACCTGAACACCTGGCCGCTCAGTTAAAGTAGCCTTAAAAACAAGCTGCTGGTTGGGAGTCATCGAGATTAACTGGTATTTAGGGTAATCAATAGGGACGATGTTTGATCCTTGCAACGCTTCGATTAAAGCCTGGGGGCAAACTACTTTTAAAACCTCATCCTGGAGCTTTTGCCCCAGGGATTGTTCCACCATATTCAAAGGTGCAGCACCTTTTCTAAAACCGGGGAGCTCAACATCTCCGGCAAGCCGTTTTAAAGTTTCATCCCACTTCGGAGCAACATCACTCCAGGGCACTGTAACTTCAACCTCAATTATGGATTTTGGTAATTTATTAATAGTTTTCGTAACCATCAAGTGAAAAGATTAACAGATTTTCTTCTTAAAATCAACGAATGACATAAACTCTGTTTCTTTTTCTGATCTTTTCTTAACTTCTAACTTATCCCCTGTTTTTTTTGAAATTACTACCCGGTAAGGGATACCTATTAAATCCGCATCAGCAAACTTTTCCCCGGCTGAAACCCCAACCCGGTCATCAAAGAGCACCTCTACCCCTTCTGCCTGCAAAAGCTTGTAAGTTTTCTCTGCCTTTTCGGCCACTTCCTTGTCTTCCAGATCCAAGCCAACTACATGGACTTTGTAAGGCGCTACACTCTCCGGCCAAATAATCCCCTTTTCATCATTGAAAACTTCTACTATTGTCCCCATTACCCTGGAAATCCCTAATCCGTAACATCCGGCAGAGACAACTTTTTTATTACCGTCTTTATCGGTAAACTCTAAACCAAACACTTCGGCATACGAACTTTTCAAAGGAAAGATATTACCCACCTCAATAGATTTTTCCTCCCTCATATCTTTACCGCAACTTGGGCAGGACTTCCTACCTGTAGACTGTGATTCGGAAAGCTCTTTATTTATCGCCCTTATGCATTCATCACAAATATAGATAGTATCCTCACCAGAGGGGGTTGGAGTCTGGAACTCTTCTGACAGCTCAGAGAATGTCCCTCCACTGGCTTCTGTTGCAAAAACGGGGATACCGATCCTTTCAAACATCTTAAAGTATGCTTTTCTGACAACCTGGTAATATTCATCCCTTTCATTATCCGAACTATGGAAACTATATAAATCTTTCATCACAAATTCCCTACCCCGTAAAAGCCCGGCTTTTGCCCGCAGTTCATTCCTAAACTTAGTCTGGATTTGGTATAAATACAAAGGCAAGTCCTTATATGATTTAATATACTCGGAAAGTAAGGGATAAATTATCTCTTCATGGGTTGGGCCAATTACAATATCCGAACCACCCGCCCCCTTCATCTTAAAAAGGACATCAAAAGAATCAAACCTGCCTGTTTTTTTCCAGTTTTCACCCGGATGCATTGCCGGCATAAGCAATTCCTGGCCTCCAATTTTATCCATCTCTTCCCTGACTATATTAGAAATTTTATTTAAGACCTTCCATCCCAAAGGTAAATAGGTATAGACCCCGGCCATTTCCTGATGGATAAACCCGCCCCTAGTTAAAAGTTGTTGGTTTACGGACTCCGCTCCGGCCGGAGCTTGTTTTAGAGTTTTAGGAAAACTTTCTGAATATTTCATGTTAATATATTCTACAACCTTAAACTTGGAGTTAAAAGAGGATTCAAATATGATCTTGGCTTTTAGGAGGATCTATATCCCTTTTAATAATCCCCGCTTTTTGTTCTAAGCTATCCATTAACTCAAGGGCAGACTCATAAAGCTTGCCGCCCTCTGGGGAGTTCAGGACATAGGAAGGTACTTGAGATAAAAAGACATCAATCATTTTTTTAATGTCTAAAAGTTCCTCGACCTTTTTAGACAGGTCCTCTTTTTGACAATTTTCGGGAGCAAAACCTAATTCTTCTTTAACATGTTCACGCATAATCGGGGAAATTATACCACTTTACCTGCCGGATTTCCCTTTAGGCTTTTTATCGTCGTTATTTGTATTTTCTAAATCCTTTTTAGAGCTATTTCCTTTCTCTCCCCGGGATAAATTATTCAGCCTTTGGTTAATCACCTCCAGGTTTTCTATTGTGTTACGGAGATTTTGGTTGGAAACGTTGTGCCCCGCCGGAAGAGGTAAATCAGGCCGTGGGATATCGCTAAGGACAGGCATCGGTGTGGGGGTGGGTATTGATGAAGGTAATGATTCAACCGGCTGGATAAATAATGGTTCAGCAGGGACAGCCTGAGCTTGGCTTACCTGTTCGGGACTGCTTTGCTGGCTTACCTGACTTACCTGATTTATAGGTAAACTCCGGGGAGGTTCCTCCTGGACCACCGGTTGAGGAACCGGCTGTATCGGGGCACTGGCTGGCTGGGATGGGGCAGGATTTTCCAGTTTGTTCAGGCCGGTTTGGTATTCGGCTATCTGTTCAGTGAGGTTTTGCACCAGTTCCTGTTTTGTTTTCGGGTCGGAAATTTTATCTATCTCATCCACCGCTGCCTCAGTTTGGGTTACCAGTTCAGCCAGCGAGGTCTGGCTTTGAATATCATCCCGTTTAACTAAAGCCACCGCCTCTTTGTATCTTCTTTTACTTAGATCTGCTTTAAAGAAAGCCCTGGTAGTTGGGTGGACAGAAGCCAAAGTTACAATGACATTTTCCAAACCTCGCTTTACCGGATAGGTCCGGTCTCCGGGCACCGCATCCTGGGAAGCCAAAACAAGACCGGTAGGAAAAAGCATGGCGATCATAAAAACGATCAATACCTTGGACAGCAGACCGAGCATAACCTAATGGTACAAAGATGGTACCGGAAGCGCAAGTCTTAGGGGAAGAGCTTACGGATATCAGAAAAAGTGATCGTTACAATTAGGCTTATTAAAATAACATAACCTACAAGGTGGAACCATTTTTCTACTTCCGGCTTCACCCTTCTTCGAAAAATTGCCTCAATTTCCAAAAAGATCAGCCTCCCCCCGTCAAGCGCAGGAAACGGCAGGATATTTATAATTGCCAGGTTTAAAGAAAGTAGTGCCACAAAATTAAGATAAGGTATAAGCGGTTCATCAGTCTGTAATATGGAACCCGTTAAGTTTGTAAGCCCCACGGGTCCTGCAACCGACTGTGAAACAGGTTCTAAATCCCTGGCCGCAAAAGAATCTGAAATCAGCATTCCCAAAATACCAAAGGAATAGGACGCTAAATTGTAGCTGTGCACAATTCCGGCAGTTGCTTTACTGATCGCAGAGTCATACTTTATGTGTGCTACTTTAATAAGTCCCAAACTTACTCCCAAAGGCCCCTGGCCTTCCGGAGGATTTGTCCTTGGTTCAACTTCAATATTCCTTGTCTCGTTTTGCGGGTCTAAAAGAGTAAGGTTTATTTTCCTGCCTGCCTTTTGTTTGACAATACTTGCAAATTGCTCCGAGTTTTCAAGCTTAACACCGTCAATTTCTTTAACCCTGTCTCCACCCTTAATCCCGGCAACTTCTGCCGGAGATTCAGGAGAAACTGCTCCGATTAAAACTACTTCTTCATTTACCTGGGTTACACCTGCAAATTTATGGTCGGTTAAAAGGGGAAGACTTTCCTCAAAACCTTTCGAAAAAAGAACTACCCAAAAGAGTATGGCTGCTAAAGCAAAATTCATTGCCACTCCCGCTACAACTACTATTATTCTCTGCAAGACAGGCTTTGAAGCAAAAGAGCGGTCGTTTTTAAGGACATTTTTATCTGTCTCATCCTCGCCGAAAAGCTCAACAAACCCACCAATCGGCAGCGCGTTTACCGAAAAGATCGTCTCCCCTACTTTTTTACCAAAAAGTCTTGGGCGAAGGCCAAAACCAAATTCCAGAACTTTTACCCCGAACTTTTTGGCAGCCAAAAAATGCCCGAATTCATGGGATAAAACTAAAATTAAAAGAGTAAAGATAAAAACGATAATTGTGAACAACATGATTTATGATTAATGATTTAAGATTCAAGAATTAAGAATTAAGAATTCGTAAATCTTTAATCTATACTTGCACTAACTCTTCTGTCTTTGCCTTCCCCAGCTCTTCAATCTGTCCGCCTGACCTGTCAATTATATCCTGCAGGAGCTTACTTCGTCTGTTAAATTCATCATCTCCAAACTCTCCGGCGTCTTTGGATTTTTCCCAATCTTCCCTAATCTCCTGCCTGATCTGTCTTATCTCAATTCTAGCCTCTTCCATTTTAGAATGTGCTACTTTAATAAACTCTTCCCTTCTTTCGGCAGTCAAGGGAGGAATCGGCAAACGTATAGTCTGGCCTTCTGCGGAAGGATTTAACCCTAAGTTTGCTTCCTGTATTGCTTTTACAATATCTGAGACAACTGATGCATCCCAAACTTGAATAGTCAAAAGGCTGGGCTGCGGTGCGCTGATTGTACCGACTTCCATAAGTTTCATCCGGGATCCATAGACATTTACAGGAAGGTCTTCGATCAGGGAGGGGTTAGCCCGACCGGCACGTATGGCGGACAACTCCCTTTTAAGGTGGTCTATCGCAGCTTGAATTCTTTGGCTTGCTTCAGTTAGTACTGGATCCATTCACTTCCCTAATTCTATTCTAGCAAATTTTCCAACCTGGATATTCTCCCCCAATTTTCCGACCACCGCAGCTACCAAGTCTTTTATAGTCTGGGAACCGTCACGGATGTATTCCTGGGCCAGTAATTCTTCGCTGCTTGCCGGGTCCATTGAGGCAATTTGCAAAGAAATCTCGTGGGCTAAATTCTTGAAGTCTTCCGTCTTGGCTACGAAATCCGTTTCACAAAGCAGTTCAACCAAAACACCGACTTTTCCACCGTGGGAATATACCTCTACCAACCCGGATTTAACTTCACGTTCGGATTTTTTAGCTGCCTTATCCAACCCTTTTTGTTTTAAAATATCCCTGGCTTTATCTAAATTTCCGTCGCTTTCAAGCAAAGCTTCCTTTACATCTGCAATCCCTGCCCCAGTTTCTTCCCTTAATTTTTTAATGTTTTCTACGCTTATATTCATATTTTTTACTTTAACCTAAACCCTATCTAGACTACTCTTTCCGATTCAGCTACTACCTTCTTTTCAACTTCCTCTTCCGCTGCCGCTACATCTTCTGCCACCACCGCATTTATAGCTGCCTCATCCTCCGGCTTCTTTGCCTCTTCTAATTTTAATTTAATGGATTGTGCTTTCTTTAAACCTTCTTCATATGAGGAAACTATGGCATCAACTATTATTTTAATTGATTTTGTTGCGTCATCATTACCGGGAATCGGGTAATCGATCAAAGCGGGGTTACAGTTAGTATCTGCAATCGCCACAATCGGGATATTAAGCCTGCTTGCCTCAGTCATAGCTGTTTTTTCAGCAACGCAATCGACAATGAATAAAACATCGGGCAACCTCTCCATGCGGGCAATGCCTCCAAGCTCCCTGTTAAACTTTTCAATTTTTCGTGAGATTAAAAGCTGCTCTTTTTTAGTGTAATGGGAAAGTTCCCCTTTTTCTTTCTTCCCGGCCAAATCCATTAGCTTCTTAACGTTTTTTCTCACTTCATCGAAATTAGTTAATAGCCCGCCAATCCAGCGAAAATCGATATATGGCACATCCAGTTTTTCAGCCGCTTCCTTAATAATCGGCTGGGCCTGTTTTTTTGTCCCTACAAAAAGAATAGTTTTCCCCTGCTCTCCAAGCTGATTGACAAATTCGGCTGCCTCTTTAAGTTTTTTCTCGGAAAGCTCAAGGTTTACAATATGTACGCCGTCCCGCACACCATAGATGTACTCAGCCATCCGGGGATGGCCACGTCGAACCTGGTGTCCGAAATGGACACCCGCTTCCAAAAGTTGTTGCATTGAAGGAATAGAAATACTCATAATTTTCCTTTTACTTCTCAGTTACCATGCAGTCAGGAAAAAAGGTAACTGATGTTTGATGAAAGAATTTTAACAGCTAGCTTAAGGGAAGTCAATAATAATGGACACTGGCCCGAACATAACCTCTTTTGTCTCTTCTGTTGATACATTCCGGCCTTTTAACCGATTCTTCAACCCTCTCCACCAACCAAAGCCGCCTACGCCCTTCCCTCTTTCTCCATTCATTTGTATCCATAGAATGCAGCCAATCCTGATGACCCCTGCAGCAAGGCAAAGTTTCCCTGCCCCCTTCAGACTTATACAACGGGGCATGATGTTTGGTGATTTCGCCCGAGCAAGGTACCCCTCCCTGATGCCATCGCAGGCTTTCCCGATCAAAAATACACCTTCTTTTTTCTTTGCTCATAAAAAATTAAAAAACCTGCCAAAAACCAGGCAGGGCATTAAATTGTTTTATAAAAAATTTGACCTTTCGTCAAGACAGCAAAAATAGCTATATCAAGCGGCTATAATCTTCTTTTTTCAAATTCCAAACTGGTACTCCACAAAAACGGGTTCCTTCTGGACAATATGGTTTATTACCGGCCTCCCTCCGAACTGTGCAAGGAGGTAAAAGCCATTTACCAATTTCCGGATTAACTTCTTCAATTTGGCTTGCCTCATCAATACTGGCACGCCAAATCTCCTCTTGAGCGTTGTAACAAAGCCTCAGCCGATCTTTATGATGCAGATTCAAAAGTGTACCCTGTTCTACAAAACGAATCGCTAAAGCATTTGGTAAAAGATATGCCGCTTTCTCAAAAGGCACCCTTAGGGATAGTAGTTTATTGACTGCTCCGAACGACTTTTCCATTATATCCCTATACATTCCTTCTACTTCTGGTGTTACAGCAATCAAAGCTGGTGTAATATAATCCGGCTCACCGGTGTATTGTGCAGAAAGTACAGGTCGCGCAGCCGGAGTCATCCGGTGTCGTTGATCCTGTGAATCAGCTGTATGGGAAATCTTCTTGGCGAAAGTATAAGAAACAGTCTCTAAAGCCCGGGAAAGTTTCGACATCTTGGTGATGTTTAAAACTTCCCCCAACAGTTTATTCCTCATGGGGTTAAGCAACAAGTCTACTGCCTCTAGATTGTCTATGTCATATCTTTTTGCACCTAAAACAGCCCTTACGCTTATACCCAAAACACGTTCTGCGGAGCTTGTCCAACCAATAAGTTTTGAAACTTTCCCACCTGTTTCATAATCAAATTCATCATTTGCCTTCTTGGTCTGACGTAAATTTACATTAATCCAGTCCAAGTCTTCCAACATAGTGGGCAAAGAATAAAACTCAGGCGTTTCTTCAAGAGGTAAAGGGTCCTGTATTTCTTCTAAAAAGCCACTTCCTACTTCCGATTCTACTACTTCTACCATTTTTGCCACAACCATTTTTGCTTCGGTAGGAACATCATATTGCTCACAAGTCCTAGCCAATCTCATTAAGGTCAAAGCAGAAACCGTATGCCAAAGGTTGGTGTATGTAGCTACCGGTAAAACATAGCGGGCAACCTCCTGTGCTTTCTTTTGAATTTCCCCCCGCCATTTTTCCGGGTTCCTACCCCTAGCAGGAAAAATCCTAAAGTATTCATCCTGGGCAGGTTCTTTTAATATTTCTCCCAATCTTTGGTAAGCCTCCATTTGGGCTTTTACTGCTTCCTCGTAAATAGCAAGCGCTTGTCCGGAGAGGTCAGGAACCAAGTAGTTACCCGGCTTCATCGCCACATAACGTTGGCTTTGCTGGTCGGAGTTGTAGTGAGGGTGAGAGTGCAGGAAACTCCAAACTACTTGCCGGGAAACCCCGGAAAGCCCAAAGGTAAAATTAATATGCTCACGGGTAGTTAAATGTCCGGACTCACGGGTAGATCTTATTACTTCATTCGTCACCTTTCGGTGGTTCTCATCAAGATAGTCTTTCGGCTCACAAAGTTTTTGTGAGTAACAGGTTCTTGCTGATTCTCCGGCTAAAACTCTTGGATCAGAAATTAACCTTCTCTCTTCCTCCGACACTCCCTCCTGCACAGGAACCTGTGTGTAAGCTAAGAGCTTCACTTCCGGTTCTTCAGAAATTAATTTTTCTTTTATTCTAAATTTTTCCTGTAACATCTGTCCTTTCTCCTAAAAGAAGATCTATATAAAGACCTATTTGTATCTTTAAATCCTGTTCACTTAACATCCCATTTAACAAAACAACCTCTTCTAGATGTTTTTCTGCAAAAGCAAGATATCCTTCTCTAAGCTTTCTCATAAACCCCAGGCCTTGGTTTTCAAAAACATGGTCCTGGCCAAGATTGTTCTGATTTTCGATTCTTCGAAAACTCTCCTCTGCAGTAATATCAAGTATCACATAAAGATCAGGTTTGCAGCAGGCAGCAACAACCACATCGTCATGCAAAGAATCAATAAGCCTTAAATCAACTCCCTGGGTATAACCCTGATAAACATAGGTTGAAGCCTCAAACCGGTCGGTCAAAAGATGCACACCCTTGCCTAAGTTGGGTTGTACTACATTTACTATAAATTCTTTTCGGGCAGCATAAAATAGAAGTGTCTGGGAAACCGGATCCATCATCCGGGCCCTGTTTTTTAGTAAAACACCGCGGATCTCTTCACCTACCTCTGTTCCACCCGGTTCCCTGGTCTGGATCACCGGCAACCCTTGAGATTCAAGATAATCCTTAAGGTAACGGGATTGGGTAGTTTTTCCGCAGTTATCTATTCCTTCTAAAACAACAAATAATCCTCTTTCAGCCATTATTTAGTAAGCCTTGGCAGCATACTTCTTGGACTCCAATTCTTTACCATCTCCTCGATATCGTCTGTAGTTTGATAATTTCCTGTTTTGTCATACGGTTTATTAGTTTCCCCCGTATAAAAGAAAATAATTTGCGCTACCCGTGTCCCTACTATCAAGGGAATTGTATAACGTGTGGAGTTATTGGTTACCTCCATAGTCCAACGGTTAATATAGCCGTTATCACCCCAACCGGCACACTTACAAACTTCTGTAAAATCCCTCCCCAATGTAGATCGTGCTTTCATCATGGTTGTTCCAACATTACGGAAACCAATAAATTCTTCTGTGTGGCAAAGATAGGTCTTACCCGGCTCGAATAAAATTACCTCATCATCGGGAGAGATGTTTTCCCAATCTGCTTCATGCGGCCATTGCTCCATCAAAATACGGGCCCGGGTTGCTTCCTGCCATTTCTTCCCCCATACCTGTTCGACATGTCTTTGGCTGTACGGATTAAATAACCGCATTCCAAATCCCGGATCCTGCTCGCTGTAAAAATAACGACCCAAGCTGACATCATAACTAGAACTTTGAAGGTTTTTCTCTTTAAAAGGGCTGACAATAATATTTCCAGCCTCCATATGGGCCCGAATAAGTATATCGGAAAGCGGTGATCCGACAATTTGTTCAGTTATCACAGGAGTTTTTTCTATAACTTCAATTGCCATAAATTTTTCTTTTTCGGGCGGAGGTCTATTTAATTTATACGACTGACTAGCCTTTTGCAAGGGGGCAAATTAGCTTCTTTTTTTCTTTTTTGTAACTTTTTTATCAGTACTTCCAAATCCTCCTCTTGTCGGCTTTGCCATACTTTCTACCTCTTCCCACTCGGCTATATCTACCCTGACAAAAGCTGCTTGCCCAAGCCTTTCTCCTCTTTCCAAAGTTACCGGTTCTTTTAAGAAGTTAAAAAACTGCAAGCAAATTTCATCACCGTCACCGCAAAAGTCCTGATCTACGAATCCGGGAGTGCAAATTAAACCTTTTTTCTTGGCAGTACTGGAACGGTCTTTAAGTAGGAGCATATAGCCTTTGGGTATTTCTACTATTACATTGACCGGGACTCTCCCGATTGATTGCGAATCAATGACAGTAGTAACCCTAACCAAAACATCAAAAGCCACCGCACCGGCAGTTTCATATTTAGGCAAAGGCAAATCTTTATCTACACGAGTAATTTTAACTTTCATTATTTGATTTTTGAAGCGGCTTTGAGGAATCCTAAAAATAAAGGATGCGGTTCCAGGGGTCTGGATTTTAACTCCGGGTGGAACTGGGTACCTACAAAGAAAGGATGGTTTTTAAGCTCAATAATTTCTACTAATTTTCCATCCGGTGAGGTGCCGGTGATATCCAAGCCGTTAGTTAAAAACAAGTCAACAAACTCGTTGTTAAACTCATACCTGTGGCGGTGCCTTTCAGAGACAGTACCTTTCCCATAAAGTTTTTTGACCAGGCTTTTTGGTTTCAGTAAACAATCCCAGGCACCAAGCCTCATTGTAGCCCCATAATCCCGGGCCAAAAGTTTTTTCTTTTGGTCAGGCATAATGTGTATTACCGGATATTTAGTATCGGCATCAACCTCGGTAGTGCTTGCTCCATCCATACGAAGTACGTGTCGGGCATATTCCACAACTGCAAGCTGCATACCGTAACAAAGTCCCAAATACGGAACTTTTTCTTCCCGGCAATATTTAATCGCAGCCAGCTTTCCGTCAATGTCTCTCGCCCCAAACCCTCCCGGCACAATTATCCCCTGGTAAGCTTTAAGCTGGCTTAAATCTTTTTCCAGTTTTCCGGAATCAACCCAGTCGATCTCGGGCAAAAAACCTAAATCGAAAGATGCATGCTTAATCGCCTCGATAACAGAAATATAGGAATCAGAAAGTGTAAAATCCCCGGTGGCAAAGTATTTCCCGACAATACCGATTTTCACTTTTTCGTTTGCGGTTTTGACCTTCTCCAAAAATCCCCTCCACTCCTTTAAATCCTTCCTTTTTCGTTTCAGGTTTAGTTTTTCCAAAATCCTGGCTGTCAAATTACCGGCTTCAAAATTAACAGGGACGTCATAAACGTTAGCTACATCCGGAGCGGAAATTATATCCTCAAGTTCAAGGCCGGTGGAAACAGCCAGCTTTTTAATGCGGGAGGCGTCCAGTGGTCTTTCTGCCCTAGCTAAAATAATATCCGGCTGGATCCCTACAGCATTTAAATCCCTGACAGACATCTGGGCCGGCTTGCTTTTCATCTCTCCTAAAAAGGAAGGGATCGGGAGATATGTTACATGGATATGGATGACATCATCATGTCTTTTTAACTTTAATAACCTGTTGGCCTCCAAAAATAATAAGTTCTGGTATTCCCCGGCGGTCCCTCCTATCTCAATCAAAGTAATATCCGCGCCCTTTGATTTGCCGGCTTCAGAAATCCTTTGCACAATCTCCTCTGTAATGCTGGGGACTAAATCTACACACTCCCCCTCATATTCAAAATTTCTTTCTTTTTGTATGACTGAAAGATAAATTGAGCCCTGGGTAGCAATGCTTGTTTTATTTAAAGACTCGCCCAAAAACCTTTCATAGTGGCCTAAATCCTGGTCGGTTTCCGTCCCGTCATCTAAAACAAATACCTCACCGTGCTGCATCGGGTTCATGGTACCGGCGTCAACATTGAGGTAAGGATCCATCTTTATCGGGGCAACGCGAAATCCGGCTGATTTTAAAAGGAGTCCGATGGAGGCGGTAGCAATTCCTTTACCAATACCTGAGATAACACCACCGGAAACGAAAATATACTTCATAACTCAAATAAGTTAACTTTTCAGTAGTGAATTGTCAATGCCAGAGAAAATAATTAATCTTCCTGTGTTTTTAGCGGCTCTTTACCTGTCTTCGGCTTGGTCCAGGAAGCAAATTTACAGGTAGGCCAGTTTTTACAGCCGTAAAAAGGCCGGCCTTTTCTGGTTTTTCTCATTACAACATCCCCACCGCAACTGGGACATTTTGCATCAACACTTACCTCCAAACCTTCAGTGTGTTTACATTCCGGGAAACCGGAACAGGCTAAAAATTTTCCGAATTTCCCAAACCTAATAATTAAAGGCTTGCCGCAGTCTGGGCATATTTTATCCGTCTCTTCTGTCGCTATTTTAACCCTGGCCGCTTTTTCCTCAACACTTTCCAGCTTTTTTTCAAAAGGCTTAAAAAATTCCTCAATTATCGGCTTCCATTTTCTTTCTCCCCTGGCAATTTCATCCAAACTGTCCTCCATCCCGGCCGTAAAATCGTAATCAAAAATATCAGGAAAATTTGTAATCAGAAACTCAATTACCGCCTGGCCTAAAGGCGTGGGGAAAAATTTTCTTTCTTTTTTCTCCACATAATACCTTTCCAGTATGGTTGATAAAATCGAGGCATAAGTTGAAGGCCGGCCTATCCCCAGCTCTTCCAGTTTTTTAATTAATGATGCCTCATTGTAGCGGGGCGGACCTTCGGTAAAATGCTGCTCCGGTAAAAGCTTCAAAAGGTTTAAAAGCTCCCCTTCGGTTAGCTTAGGCAGGACCTGCTCTTTCTTCCCGTCTTCCCCCTCTTCTTCTACGACTTTGCCGTAAATTTTCAGCCAGCCTTCGAATTTAATAACACTGCCTGTAGCGCGCAGAAGATAATTGTCGGCTTTGATATCAATTGCGGTATGGTCTAAAACTGCCTCATTCATCTGACACGCCATCATTCTTTTCCAAACCAACTCATACAGCCTTACATGGTCACGGGTCATCCCATCCATAGTTTTTAACTTTTCACCTGTAAGGGTTACATTTGTCGGCCTGATAGCCTCATGCGCTTCCTGTGCTACCTTTGATTTAGTTTTGTAAAATTTAGGGGACGCCGGAAGGTATGCCTTGCCTATATTTTGCTCAATGTAATTTCGGGCCGAAGTAATTGCCTGTTGAGAAAGGTTAACCGAATCAGTCCTCATGTAGGTAATAAAACCGTGTTCGTATAGATGCTGGGCCAACATCATGGTTTTTTTAGCAGAAAGACCGAGCCGGTTAGCGGAAGCCTGCTGCAGCGTTGAGGTAATA
>Ga0082335_1003817_pt1 | contig 23978 bp, 24 predicted proteins | sample Subgrocontami58m_FD_72375 | JGI IMG/M metagenome (GOLD analysis project Ga0082335, IMG submission 72375) | Subsurface groundwater microbial communities from S. Glens Falls, New York, USA - GMW37 contaminated, 5.8 m (SPADES assembly) (version 2) ...
ATGATCTCGACCAGCGGCATCTTCTCGACCGGCGAGAAGAAGTGGAGGCCGATGAAGTTGGCCGGCCGCGACGAGGCCTCGGCGAGGCCGGTGATCGGCAGGGTCGAGGTGTTGGAGGCGAACACCGCCTCGGGCGGCAGCGCCGCCTCGGCCTTCCTGGTCGCCTCGGCCTTGACCTCGCGGTTCTCGAACACCGCCTCGATCACGAGCTGGCAATCCTTCAGCGCGCCGAAGTCAGGCGTGGCCGTCACCTTCGCCAGCATGGCGTCACGCCTGGCCTGATCGAGGCGGCCGCGCTTCACCAGCTTGTCGAGTTCCGAAGCGATGTGCGCCTTGCCCTTGTCGGCGGCGGCCTGATCGCGGTCGATCAGCACGATGTCGAGGCCGGCCTGCACCGAGACGGTGGCGATGCCGGCGCCCATCAGGCCGGCGCCCAGCACGCCGATCTTCCTGTATTCCTGCTTGGCCACGCCCTTGGGCCGGCGCGCGAGCTTGTTGGCTTCCTGCAGGCCGAAGAACAGCGTGCGGATCATGCTCTTGGCGACGGGATCGCGCAGCAGCGACACGAAATAGCGCGTCTCGACGCGCAGGCCCGAATCGAACGGCAGCTGCAGGCCCTCGTAGACGCAGCTCAGGATCGCCTTGGGCGCGGGATAGACGCCGTTGGTCTTGCCGCGGATCATGGCGGCGCCGCCGATGAAGGTCTGGACGCCCGGCGGGCTCCACACCTGGCCGCCGGGGAAGCCCGGCACCTTGAAGCCCTTGCGGTCCCAGGGCTGCACGGCGCGGCCGTCGATCGGCTTCGCCCCCTTGCCGCCGAACTCCGGCACGACCTGTTCGCTGGCCGGCGCCATCAGCCACGCCTTGGCGCGCGCCAGCAGCTCGCCCGCCGGCACGACCTCGTGGATGAGGCCGAGGCCCTTGGCGGCGTCGACCGTGAGGTCCTTGCCCTCGAGCAGGATGGGCGCCGCGTTCATCACGCCGACCAGGCGCGGGATGCGCTGCGTGCCGCCGCCGCCCGGCAGCAGGCCGATCTTGACCTCGGGCTGGCCGACCTTGGTCTTGGGATTGGCCGCGGCGATGCGGTAGTGGCAGGCGAGGCAGATTTCGAAGCCGCCGCCCAGGGCCGTGCCGTTGATCGCCGCCACGATCGGCTTGCCGCCGGTCTCCTGGCTGCGGAACAGCTTCTGCAGCTGGCTGAACTGCTCCATCAACTTCGATGCGTCGGACGTGTCGACGGCCAGCAGCATTTCCAGGTCGGCGCCGGCGATGAAGGAGTCCTTGCCGGAGGTGATGATGATGCCCTTGACCTTGGCATCCTTGAGCGCCGTCTCGAGCGCGCCGGCATAGGCGGTGATCGAGGCCTCGTTCAGCACGTTCATGCTGCGGTTCGGCATGTCCCAGGTGAGGGTGGCGATGCCGTCGCTGTCGACGTTGTAGTTGATCATGGTGTGTTGTCCTTCGCAGGGAATCTCATTTTCTTCCGGACCGCGAGCCTCCGGCTCGCTCATGAGCGCGCGGGACGCGCGCGGTTCATAAGACTCAGACGCGCTCGATGATGGTGGCGGTGCCCATGCCGCCGCCGACGCAGAGCGTGGCGAGGCCGGTCGAGAGGTTGCGGCGCTCGAGCTCGTCGAGCACGGTGCCCAGGATCATGGCGCCGGTGGCGCCCAGCGGATGGCCCATGGCGATCGAGCCGCCGTTCACGTTCATCTTGTCGTGCGGCACCTTGAGGATCTGCATGTAGCGCAGCACGACGGCGGCGAAGGCTTCGTTCAGCTCGAACAGGTCGATGTCGCCCACGTTCATGCCGGCCAGCTTCAGCGCCTTCTCCGACGCCGGCGCCGGGCCGGTCAGCATGATCGCCGGCTCCGAGCCGATCGAGGCAAAGGAGCGGATGCGGGCGCGTGCCTTGAGGCCGGCGCGCTCGCCGAACTCCTTGCTGCCGATCAGGATGGCGGCGGCGCCGTCGACGATGCCCGACGAATTGCCGGCGTGATGGACGTGGTTCAGCTTCTCGACCTCGGGATAGCGCTGCTGCGCCACCGCGTCGAAGCCCGGCATCACCTCGCCCTGCATCCTGAAGCTGGGCTCGAGGGCGGCCAGCGTCTGCATGGTCGTGGTCGGGCGCATGTATTCGTCGTGCGCCAGCAGTTCGACGCCGTTCTGGTCCTTGACCGGGATGATCGACTTCTTGAAGTAGCCGGCGTCCCAGGCAGCCTTGGCGCGCTTCTGCGATTCGACGGCGTAGGCGTCGACGTCGTCGCGGCTGAGGCCATACTTGGTGGCGATCAGGTCGGCCGACACGCCCTGCGGCACGAAGTACATCGGGATCGCCACGGCCGGATCGATCGCCCAGGCGCCGCCGTCGGAGCCCATCGGCACGCGCGACATCGATTCGACGCCGCCGCCGATCATGGCCTGGCTCTGGCCCGACATGACCTGGGCCGCCGCGATGTTGGTGGCTTCGAGGCCCGAGGCGCAGAAGCGGTTGACCTGCACGCCCGACACGGTCTCGGCGTAGCCCGCCATGACGGCGGCGGTGCGGGCGATGTCGGCGCCCTGTTCGCCGATCGGCATGACGCAGCCCAGCACCACGTCGTCGACCAGTTGGGTGTCGAGCTTGTTGCGGTCGCGGATCGCCTGCAGCGCGGTGACGGCCAGGCGCACCGGCGTCACTTCATGCAAGGAACCATCCTTGCGGCCCTTGCCGCGCGGCGTGCGGACGGCGTCGAAAATATATGCCTCGGTCATGGTCGGTCTCCTACTCTCTTGTCGTCCTGAGCGTAGCGAAGGACCTCATTGCGCTTGCAACCGGCATGAGATCCTTCGCTACGCTCAGGATGACAGTGTTGACGTTCATAATGCGGGCCTAAAGCGTACGCCCTATCAGCTCTTTCATGATCTCGTTGGTGCCGCCGTAGATCTTCTGCACGCGCGCGTCGGCGTAGAGGCGCGCGATCGGGTATTCCCACATGTAACCGTAGCCGCCGAAGAACTGCAGGCACTGGTCGACGACCTCGCACTGCAGGTCGGTGGTCCAGTACTTGGCCATGGCGGCGGTGGCGACATCGAGATCGCCCTTCAAATGCCGCGCGACGCAATCGTCGACGAAGACGCGCGCGACATGGGCCTTGGTCTTGAGCTCGGCCAGCTTGAAGCGCGTGTTCTGGAAATCGACGATCGCCTTGCCGAAGGCCTTGCGCTCCTTCACGTAGGCGATGGTGTGCGTCATCGCCGCCTCGATGGCGGCAATGGCCTGGATGGCGATGACCAGCCGCTCCTGCGGCAACTGCTGCATGAGCTGGGCGAAGCCCATGCCGGGGCCGCCCAGCAGGTTGTCGGCCGGCACGCGCACGTTGTCGAAGAACAGCTCCGACGTGTCCTGCGCCTTCATGCCGATCTTTTCGAGATTGCGGCCGCGCTTGAAACCCTCGCTCGTGGTTTCGACGGCGATCAGCGACGTGCCTTTCGCCCCCAGTTTGGGATCGGTCTTGGCGACCACGACGACGAGGTCGGCGAGCTGACCGTTCGAGATGAAGGTCTTGGAGCCGTTGATGACCCAGTGGTTGCCGTCCATCACGGCGGTGGTCTTGACCGACTGCAGGTCCGATCCCGTGCCCGGCTCGGTCATGGCAATGGCCGTCACCAGCTCGCCGGAGCAGGCCTTGGGGATCCACTTCTTCTTCTGCTCCTCGGTGCCGTAGTGGAGCAGATAAGGGACCACGATGTCGTTGTGCAGCGAGAAGGCCGGCCCGGAGGCGAGCGCGCGGCCCTGCTCCTCGATCATGATGGCGCTGTAGAGGAAATCGCCGCCGGCGCCGCCGTAGGCCTCGGGCATGGTCATGCCCAAAAGCCCCTGTTCGCCCGCCTTGCGCCACAGCTCGCGCGGCACGATGCCCTCCTCTTCCCACTTCATGTGAAAGGGCACGACTTCCTTTTCGAAGAACCGCCGGCAGGTGTCGCGGAACATCTGGTGTTCGGGCGTGGTGTGCGCAGCCAGGGCAGTCACGTGCATCGTCCTCCAACGATCGATGGTCAGTCTTCTTATGGGGACTGTGGGCCGCCGGCGGTTGGTCCGCCAGCACCCGGTAGGTAGTTTACCTTTACGTAAACGTCAACCTCTCGCAGTGAAGAGAGCGCGGAACTGTCGCCCCGCGCTCTCCCTGTCGAAATTCGACGGGCGGATAAACTACTGGGCGGCCACCGACGGCGCCGCCGGCACGGGAATCTGCTGGCGCTGAAGCACGCTCTTCATCTGTGCGACACCGGTCGCGTACTGGCCCTTGCGGCACTGCTCCAGCGCCATGTCGGCGTCCAGCACCTTGCCGTAGGCCGACGTTCCGTTGTGCTTCGCCCAGAGGCCGTGGAGCTGTTGGCATCGCGCCATGTTGTCCTCGCCGGCCTGTGCGCCTTGCGCCAGGGCGGGTCCCGCCCAGGCAACGGCCACGATCGCGCCCGCAAGCGCCGAGAGTGTGTGTCTGATCATTTGTCCGCATCTCCAGTTGGAAGTGAGAGGCTGGACGTGGGCAGCGAGCGCCCGTTGGACGAACGAGTAGATTTTCATGCCCCGTCAAAAAATATCCTGATGTTACGCGGCGGAGACCGATCGTCGTCGCGGTGAGTCGGTATCGCGCGACGAGGCAATGAAGACGGGTCCCTTGACCCTGCCTGCCGTTAGATATACTTTTATTGATAAGTATATCCATGGAGCACGGCATGCAGGTCGCCAAATGGGGCAACAGCCTCGCCATCCGCCTTCCCGCCGCCGTGGTCGAGGCGCTGAAGCTCAAGGAAGGCGACGAGATCGAGGTCCACGTCGCCGACGCCCGGGAATTCGCCGTCGCCCGCAAGCCCGGCCGCGCGGAGTTGCTGAAGCGGCTTCGCGCGTTCCGGGGGCGCCTTCCTGCCGATTTCAAGTTCGACCGGGAAGAGGCGAATGCCCGGTAGCTTCTTCGACACCAACGTTCTGCTCTACATAGCGTCCAGCGATCCGGCGAAGGCCGGGCGGGCGGAGGCGATGGTCGGCCGCGGCGGCACGATCAGCGTGCAGGTCCTCAACGAGATCGCCAACGTCGCCCGCCGCAAGGCACGCATGTCGTGGCAGGACACCCACGCGCTTCTCTCTCTGCTGCACGGCCTGCTGAGCGTCCAATCCATCACGATGGAAACGCACGAAACAGGGTTGGCGCTGGCCGAGCGCTACAATCTCTCGATCTACGACGCCATGATCGCCGCCTCGGCACTCCATGCCGATTGCGACACTTTATGGTCGGAGGACATGCAGCACGGCATGACGGTCGACGGACGGCTGCGTATCGCCAATCCGTTTCGCGCGACGCGCTGATCCTGGCGCTGGAGAGCCTTCCGTTTCCTCACTCCACCGTCGTCGCACTCATTCCTAACATCGCCCGCCGCCGCAGCCATTGGCTCGGACGGTAGCGGTCGTCGCCGGTGATGGCCTGCATCTGGACCAGGATCTCGTGGCATTCCTTGACGCCCAGCCAGTCGGCGAGCGCCAGCGGCCCGCGCGGATAGTTGAGGCCGAGAGTCATGGCGGTGTCGACGTCGGCGGCCGAGGCGATGCCGATCATCGCCATCTCGCAGCCGAGGTTGGCGATCATGGCGCACATGCGCTGGGCGATGAAGCCGGGCGAGTCCTTGATCACCGTCACCTTGGCGCCCGACTTGGCGAGCAGCGCTACCGCCGAATCACGCACGGCAATGTCGGCACCGGGCGCGGTCATGACGGTGATCCGTTTGGCCGTGTCGCCGGTGAGGTCGACGGCGATGGTGCGCTTGGGATCGAGGCCGAGCTCGATCGCCGTCGTCGTGCAGTCCTTGCCGATCGGCGCCACCAGGATTGGGCTCTTGCCGTCGTCGGCGCCCAACATCTTGGCGCCGTCGGACGCGATCAGGCCAACCAGCTTCTGGTTGTGCGTGTCCATGATGACGACGCTCGACGCCGGCACCACGGAGGTCGGATGGTCGGCGCCGGGATCGACCTTGGCGCCCTTGGCGTCGTAGGCGTACCAGCCGCCGCCGGTCTTGCGGCCGAGGCGGCCCGCCGCATAGAGGCTCTCGTGATAGGGGCTCGGCGTCATGCGCCGGTCGTGGAAGAAGCCCTCGTAGATGATCTTGCGCGCCGGGAAGTTCACGTCGATGCCGGTGAGGTCCATCAGCTCGAACGGCCCCATGCGGAAGCCGCAGCTGTCGCGCATGACGGCGTCGACCTGGGACGGCGTGGCCCGCCCCTCCTGGTAGATGCGCAGGCCCTCGGTGCCGATGGCCGTGCCGCCGAGATTGACCAGGAAGCCCGGCGTGTCGCCCACCACCACCGGCACGCGCGTCTGGCGTTTGCCCAGCGCCACCATGGCCTCGACCGTGGCCTGCGAGGTGTCGGCGGCGCGGATGACCTCGACCAGCTTCATCAGGGGGACGGGATTGAAATAGTGCATGCCGCAGACGCGGTCGCGGTGCTTGAGCGCGCGGGCGATCGAGGCGATGCGGATCGAGGAGGTGTTGGAAGCCAGGATCGCGTCGGGCGCGACGACGGCCTCGAGTTCGCCGAACAGCTTCTGCTTCACTTCGAGATTCTCGAACACCGCCTCGACGACGATGTGGCAGGGCTTGAGATCGGCCATGGACTCGGCGATGCCGAGGTTGGCGTCGACCTTGGCGAGATCGGCGTCGGTCAGCCGTCCCTTGGCGACCAGCCCCCTGAGCGTCTCCAGGATCGCGGCCTTGGCCTTCGCCGCTCCGCCAGGTGCTGCGTCAAACATCACAGCCTTCATGCCGCCCTGCGCCGTCACCTGCGCGATGCCGCGGCCCATGGCGCCGGTGCCGACCACGCCGACGGTGAGATCGGGGCGGTTGATATCGAGAGTCATACTGCGTTCCTTCTACTCTTGTCCGTCATCTCTCCGACCCCCTCCGGCCTGCGGCCACCTCCCCCGAAACGGGGGAGGAGAAGGAGGATTAGACTCCTCCCCCGTTTCGGGGGAGCTGCCCCGTCTTACGGTGCGGGGGTCAGCCCTTCGCCGCGTATCCCGCCGTCTTCAGGCCGCCCTTGATCTCGTCGAGAACCCCGGGATCGTCGATCGTGGCCGGCAGGGTCCAAGGCTGGTTGTCGGCGATCTTCTGCATGGTGCCGCGCAGGATCTTGCCCGAGCGCGTCTTGGGCAGGCGCGGCACGACGATGGCAGTCTTGAAGAAGGCCACCGGGCCGATGCGGTCGCGCACCATCTGGACGACCTCGCGCACGATCTCCGTCTCGGGACGCTCGACGCCGCTCTTCAGCACCAGGAAGCCGAACGGCACCTGGCCCTTGAGCTCGTCGCCGACACCGATCACGGCGCATTCCGCCACGTCGTTGTGCGAGCCCAGCACCTCCTCGATCTGGCCGGTCGACAGGCGATGACCGGCGACGTTGATCACGTCGTCGACCCTGGTCATCACCGAGACGTAGCCGTCTGAGTCGATGAAGCCCGCGTCGCCGGTCTTGTAGTAGCCGGGATACTCCGTGAGGTAGGCCTCGCGGAAACGCTCGTCGGCGTTCCACAGGGTCGGGAAGGTGCCGGGTGGCAGCGGCAGGCGGCCGGCCAGCGCGCCGACCTCGCCGGGCTTCGTCATCTTCCTGCCGCTCTCGTCCAGCACGTCGAGCTGCCAGCCCGGCGCCGGCACCGAGCACGAGCCCGGCTTGACCGGCATCGGCTCCAGCCCGACGAAGTTGCCGCAGATCGCCCAGCCGGTTTCGGTCTGCCACCAGTGATCGACGATCGGCACGCCCAGGAGCTTCTGCGCCCATTCGATGGTCGGCGGATCGCCGCGCTCGCCGGCCAGGAACAGGGTGCGGAACTTCGACAGGTCGTACTGCTTCAGCAACTTGCCCTCGGAGTCTTCCTTCTTGATGGCGCGGAAGGCCGTGGGCGCGGTGAACAGCGCCACCGCCTTGTGTTCGGAGATCACGCGCCAGAAGGCGCCGGCGTCGGGCGTGCCGACCGGCTTGCCCTCGTAGAGGATCGAGGTCGCGCCGTGGATCAGCGGGCCGTAGACGATGTAGCTGTGGCCGACCACCCAGCCCACGTCCGAGGCGCACCACCAGACCTCGCCCGGCTCGACGCCGTAGAGGTTCTTCATCGACCAGGCGAGCGCCACGCAGTAGCCGCCGTTGTCGCGCACCACGCCCTTGGGCTGGCCGGTCGTGCCAGAGGTGTAGAGGATATAAAGGGGGTCGGTCGCCTTGACCGCGATACAGCCGTGCGGCCGGGCCGAAGCGACCGCGTCATTCCAGTCGAGGTCGCGGCCGGCGACCAGCGTCGCCCTGGCCTGCGGGCGCTGCAGGACGATGCAGCGCGGGATCTTGTGGCTGGCGAGATCGATCGCCTGGTCGAGCAGCGGCTTGTAGAGCACGACGCGGCCCGGCTCGATGCCGCACGAGGCGGTCAGCACCAGCTTGGGCGAGCAATCGTCGATGCGGGTCGCCAGCTCGTTGGCGGCGAAGCCGCCGAACACCACCGAATGCACCGCGCCCAGGCGGGCGCAGGCCAGCATCGCCATCACCGCCTCGGGGATCATCGGCATGTAGACGATCACCCGGTCGCCCCTGCCGACACCGGCCGCGGCGATAACCCCCGCCAGTTTCGCCACGTCGTCGCGCAGCTCGCGGTAGGTGAAGGTCTTCTTGGTGCCGGTGACCGGCGAATCGTAGATCAGCGCCGCCTGCCCGCCGCGACCGCGTTCCACATGCCGGTCGAGCGCGTTGTAGCAGGTGTTGAGTTCCGCGCCCGCGAACCAGCGATGGAAAGGCGCCTTCGAGGAGTCCAGCACCTTGTCCCAGCGCCTGGTCCAGTCGATCGTCGACGCCTGCTCGGCCCAGAAGCCTTCCGGATCCTGAAGCGAACGCGCGTGCACCGCCCGGTATTTGTCGCCGACCGCCATGGTTCCTCCTCGCGATCCGTTCCGCCGCGCTCTCTGTCGCGTCGCGGGTTTGATGCGCTAGGATGAGCCAACTGACAAGAGGGGGAGGAAGGCCATGCAGCGACGAATGGTCTTGGGTGTGGCGACGTCATTGCTGGCCGGCCGCTCGGCATGGAGCCAGGACGGCTATCCCACCAAGCCGATCCGCCTCGTCGTTCCCTATGGCCCCGGCGGCTCGGCCGACCAAGTGGCGCGCCTCTACGCCGAGAAACTGAGCGGCGCGCTCGGCCAGCAGGTGATCGTCGAGGACAAGCCGGGCGCCTCCGGCGGCGTCGGCGCGCAGATGGTCGCCGCCAGCCCGCCCGACGGCTACACGCTGCTGCTTGCGCCGACCGCGATCCTGGCCATCACGCCGGCGGCGCGGAAGGTGCCCTACAACCCCGACGACCTGGTCGCGGTGGCGCGGCTTTCGACGCCCATCCTGGTGGTCAGCATCACCAATGCGCTCGGCGCCAGGAGCTGGGCGGAGTTCGTGACGCTGGCCAGGCAGAACCCCGGCAAATACTGGTTCGGCTCGTCGGGGCTGGGCACCATCACGCACCTCACCGGCGAGGTGCTGACACGCACCGCCGGAATCAAGATGCAGCATTCGCCCTACAAGACGATCGTCGACGCCACGGGCGACGTCTTCGACGGGCGCATCCAGATGGTGTTCGATCCTTCCTTCGTGACCTACGCCAAGGCGGGCAAGGTGCGCGCCGTCGTGGTCGACGGGCCGACGCGGCTCGCCGACCTGCCGGACGTGCCGACATCGCTCGAGGTCGGCCTCGACATGAAGGGCTTCCGCGCCCGGAGCTGGTTCGGCCTGTTCGCGCCCAAGGGCACGCCCGCCGGGATCATCCGGCGCCTGTCGGACGAGACGGCAAAAATTGCCGTCCTGCCCGAGATCAGGGAAAAGCTCCTGCTGGTGGCCCAGATCGCCCAGCATCAGTCCGACGTCGAGTTCGCGCGCCAGGTGCGCGACGACCAGGCGTACTTCAAGGCGCTTCTGAAGGAGCTGGACATCAAGCTGGAGTAGATGCCGCGCTTCGTGTGAGAGTGCGTTCCGCGTCGTCGGGGAAACGGGATCGGGACAATGGCCAAGGGCAAGTCGAAGAAGGTTTCGGTCAAGGGCAGGCGTGCGGCCAGGCGCAAGGTCGCCAAGGCGCGCAAGCCGGGCGCGAAGACGGTGGGCACGAAGAAAGCCGCGGTGAAAAAGGCGGTGGCGACGAAGAAGCCGGCGATCGCCAAGCGGCCGACGCCCGTCGCGCGCCCCGCGCTTCGCCGGCCGGTCAAGAACCGCGCCTCGGTCGCGCGCATGCCCGGCGCCCGCCCCGCCCCGCACAAGGCCCCGGTGCTGTCGCACAACATCTACGAACGCGACCTCGACAAGACCGCGGCCAACTATGCCGCGCTCACGCCGCTGCAATTCATCGAGCGCACCGCCAGCGTCTATCCCGACCACATCGCTCTGGTGCACGGCGCGCGCCGCCAGAGCTGGTCCGAGACCTACACGCGCTGCCGCCGCCTCGCCTCGGCGCTGGAGCGGGTTGGCATCGGCGTCGGCGACACGGTGGCGATCATGGCGCCCAACATTCCCGAGATGTACGAGGCGCATTTCGGCGTGCCGATGACCGGCGCGGTGCTGAACTCGCTCAACACGCGCCTCGACGCGGCGATGCTGGCCTTCATCCTCGACCACAGCGAGACCAAGGTGCTGCTGGTCGACCGCGAATACCACCGCGTGATCACCGAGGCGCTGGCGATCGCCAGGGTGCAGCCGCTGGTCGTCGACATCGACGATCCCGCCTGCGACGACCGCGCCCAGATCGGCGACACGACCTGGGAGGAGTTCATCGCGACCGGCGATCCGGACTACGCCTGGTCCTACCCCGCCGACGAATGGGACTCGATCTCGCTCAACTACACATCGGGCACCACCGGCAATCCCAAGGGCGTGGTCTTCAGCCACCGCGGCGCCGCGCTCTCGGCCTACGGCAACGCCACGCAATGGCCGATCGGCCTGCACCCGATCTATCTCTGGACCTTGCCGATGTTCCATTGCAACGGCTGGTGCTTCCCGTGGACGCTGGCGCTCGTCGCCGGCACCAGCGTCTGCCTGCGCCGCGCCGCCGCCAGGACGATCTTCGATGCGCTGGCCGACCACGACGTCACGCACATGTGCGGCGCGCCGATCATCATGCAGTTCATCATCGGCGCCACGCCGGAGGAGCGCCGGCCGCTCAAGCGCAAGGTCGAGTTCATGACCGCCGCCGCGCCGCCGCCCGCCGCCGTGCTGGAAGCGCTGGAGAAGGAGAACTTCCGCGTCACCCACGTCTACGGCCTCACCGAGGTCTACGGGCCGGCCACGATCTGCGCCTGGCACGAGGTGTGGGATTCGCTGCCGTCGCACGAGCGGGCGCGGCTGAAGGCGCGCCAGGGCGTGCGCTACACCGCCGAGGACGGGGTCACGGTGATGGATCCGGAGACCATGAAGGAAGTGCCGCGCGATGGCGCCACCATGGGCGAGGTGATGTTCCGCGGCAATCTCGTGATGAAGGGCTATCTCAAGAACCCCAACGCCACCAAGGAGTCCTTCGAGCACGGCTGGTTCCATTCCGGCGACCTCGGCGTGCTGCACGAGGACGGCTACATCGAGCTGCGCGATCGCTCCAAGGACATCATCATCTCGGGCGGCGAGAACATCTCGACCATCGAGGTCGAGGGCGTGATCATCAAGCATCCGGCGGTCGCCAACGTGGCGGTGGTGGCCAAGCCCGACGAGAAATGGGGCGAGACGCCCTGCGCCTTCGTCGTGCTGAAACCCGGCGCCGCCGCCACGGCGGATGAGATCGTGGCCCACTGTCGCGCCAACCTCGCCTCCTACAAGTGCCCGCGCCACATCGTGTTCCGCGACCTGCCCATGACCTCGACCGGCAAGGTGCAGAAATTCGTGCTGCGCGAATGGGCCAAGGCGGTCTGACGGCCCACCGTCGTCCCGAGCCTTTGCGAGGGATCCAGGACCATCGCGCCGCCATAATCCCCGGGCTATTTTCGCCGCTTCGATGTCTGGCGATTCAACCCTCGTTGTCACCACGCGGAGCGGCGTGCGCCCCCTCGGCGTGCGCGGCGAGCCGCTGCACAACGCCGCGCCGCAGTTGCGCCGGGTGGTGCGTCGACGCCTGGGCGATGCCGCCGCCGACCTGCTGGCCGATCCGCAGCCCCACGAGGATGGCAAGGCGATCGACTGGCACGCCGGCTGGTCGGGCGCCGTCCGGCCGGTGGTGGACCTCGACCCGGCGCGGCGCGGCGAGGTCCTGGCCGACGTAGAGCGCACGCTGGCCGAAATCCGGCGCCTCGGCGACGCATTGGCCGCCGCCGGCCCGCGCGAGGACACCGGCCTGGTCGGCCTCTCGCTGAAGCTCGCCGCCCGCGCGCCTTCGCCCGCCTTCGTCTTCGTGGTCGGCGACCGGCCCGTCGTCGTCGCCTGGGGCTACGAGAAGGAGGCCGCCGCCGCGCTGCTGCCGATCGCCACGGCGCACGTTCCGGAGCGCCGCTCGGTCCTCGACCCGCCGCCGACGCCGCCGTCGGTTCCGGCGCTGCGGCCGGCAACCGCGGTCATCCCCTGGGCGCGGTCGCTTGCCGTGGCGCTGCCCCTGCTCCTTCTCGTGCTGGGCGGCGCCTGGCTGCTGCGCGGCTGCCTGCCGGTCGATCCCGCATTGACGCTCGTCACGCGCGAGGGTCCCCCCGCCCCGCCGGCGCCGCCCGCGCCGCACGATCCGCTGCCGGCGCTGAAGGCCTCCTTTTCGACCGAAACGGCGCGCGGCCGCATCCTTCAGGTCGAACTGTCGCTGATCGAGGCCGAACTGAAGAAGCGCATTGCCGATTGCAGGCCGCCGGAACCGCCCAAGGCGGCGCCCAAGCCGCCGCAGGTCGCCGTCGCGCCGCCGCCCCAGGCGCCACCGAAGACGGTCGCGCCGACACCGCCCCCGGCACCGCCGGCACAGCCCCGTCGACCCGGCGACGATCGGCTGCGCCTGCCGCCCGGCCCGACCAACAACATGTCCTTCCTCGAAGGATGCTGGCGCACCGATCCCTTCCGCCACGAGCGCAACCAGCCGCAGGCGGGCGTGTCGTCCTACTGCTTCGATGCCAACGGCAATGGCCAGCTCGAGTGGCGGCGCGGCCGTACCGCCTGCCGCACGCGCGCCCAGGGGCGCTTCGAGGGAGCCGTGCTGCGCCTGCGCGACGCCGACACGACCTGCAACGACGGCTCGCACTGGTACGCCGACCAGCTCACCTGCCAGCGCGGCGCCGACGACGTGGCGCAGTGCAGCGGCAGTTCGCGCGGCGGCACCTTCGGGCCGACGACCTGGACGGTCAATCTGCACAAGCTAAGATGACCGCCGCCGGCGGCAGGGTGGCGCCTGCCCGCTGGGCGGGCCTCGCCCGAGGGAACGCCGAAAGCCCTCAGTGCGAGGTCGGCGAACTCAGCCGGTTGATCTCGTCCTTGATCTGGAGCTTTCGCTTCTTGAGGCTGCAGACGACATCGTCGTCGGGATGCGGTCGTTTGATTTCCTGCGTGATCGCTTGCTCAAGGGAAGCATGCTTGGCCTTGAGCGCTTCGATGTGGTCCACGCTGCTCATGGGCGACCTCCGAGCTGGTTTGCGGACGACAAACTCTGACTCCGACTTGTGGTCGAGTCACGCTGAATCAAGCACCCTCCCCGGTCTGTGCATAACCCTGCAGGACGGGCCGCTCCGCTGACCGGAAGCGGCTCTTCAGCGGCATTTCCGGCGCCTCCGGCGCGACCTGCGGCGTGCGCCGGCTCGAGGCGCTGAAACCGCTGCCGGTGGAAATCCACCCGATGATGACCCGCGCGGCCATTCCGGGCTTTCCACAGCCGTCCCAGGACGCTCGACAACGTCATCGACATACCGTCGGCGGCGCGCTCGGCCTGTTCGATCTCGATACAGGCAAGGGAAAGCGCCGGTTCTAGGTCGAAGGCGCGGGCCCGACCGCGCGGGCGACCTCCGCGGCGCTCAGCATGGGAAACGTGGCCGCCATCAGCGCCGCCACCGCGGCGCGGTCCTTGGCGTCGGGCACCACGCCCAGGCACACGGCATAGACCCCGAGATTGCCGACCGCCGCCCGCAGGCGCTTCTCGACCGGCCGGTCGCGGTCGGCCGGCGGCGCGTGCAGGCTGGCGAGCTTGATCTGCTCGGCGTGCTCGGCCGCCAGCTCGGCGTCGGCCGCGCGGCGGCGCACGGCGTCCACGGTCTCGGGCAGCATTTCGGACCAGGGCCGGTCCTTCAGCAGCCGGCGCACGCGGCGCAGCGGCTGCACGATCTCGGCCTGCCAGGCGTCGCTCACCTTCAGGATCGCGCGCAGCCGGTCGGCCGTCAGCGTCGGCCGTCCCGAGGCGCCCAGCCAACAACAAAACAGCAATATGTTCACGTCGCAGCCGCGGCGTTCCTGCAGGTCGAGGCAGGCCTCGGCCACGCCTTCGCCGCCGTAGATTTCCAGCGAGAAGTTCCAGAACGGATGGGGGAGGAAATCGGACATGTTGGCGGGCCTCGGAACTTCCCTCGGGTGCTTCCCTTCGCTGCTTCCCTTTGGGCGGCCGAAGGGGTACACGGCGCTGGGCGACGTGGCTAGCCTGCCGGAAACGAGTGCGCCGAGTATGAACGACACGACGTCGGATCCTCTGGACGCCGAGGCGATCAAGGCCAAGCTGGAGGCCTTGAGGAGCGAGCATCGCGACCTCGACGACGTCATCGACCGCCTGGTCGAGAAGCCGCCTTTCGACCAGCTCCAGCTCCAGCGCTTGAAGAAGCGCAAGCTCGGGCTCAAGGACCAGATCCTGAAGCTGGAAAGCCAGCTCATTCCCGATATCATCGCCTGAGAATCGCGCCCCCAGAGACGCCCAGAGAGACGCCCAGAGAGACGCATGGCCAGGAAAACCGCCAAACGCCGCCCGCCCGCCAAGCCGGCGGTCGGCATCATCATGGGCAGCCAGTCGGACTGGGCGACCATGCGCCACGCCGCCGAGACGCTGGAGGCGCTGGGCGTCCCCTTCGAGGCCCGCATCATTTCCGCCCACCGCACGCCCAGGCGCATGATGGCCTACGCCTCGGGGGCCAAGGCGCGCGGCCTGAAGGTCATCATCGCCGGGGCCGGAGGGGCCGCCCACCTACCGGGCATGACGGCCTCGATGACGCCGCTGCCGGTGCTCGGCGTGCCGGTCGAGAGCGCTGCGCTCAAGGGCCAGGACAGTCTTCTTTCCATTGTCCAGATGCCAGCCGGTATCCCCGTCGGCACGCTCGCCATCGGACGCGCCGGAGCGACCAACGCTGCACTCCTGGCTGCATCCATCGTTGGTCTTGTCGATGTCAAGATCATGGCGGCAGTCGAGCGCTGGCGAGCCCGCCAGACCGGGGCCGTGGCGAAGACGCCCACCGACGCCGCGCCGGCGCGCCGCTGAAAAATGGACACTGACAAGATTCTGCCGCCGGGGTCGACCATCGGCATCCTGGGCGGTGGCCAGTTGGGCCGCATGACCGCCCTCGCCGCGGCCCGGCTGGGCTACCGCTGCGTCGCCTTCGCCCCCGAGGCCGATTCCGTCGCGTCGGAGGTCTCGGCGGCCCACATCTGCGCCGCCTACGACGATACCGCAGCGCTGGCCCGCTTCGCCGCCCAGGTCGACGTCATCACCTACGAATTCGAGAACGTACCCGAGGCCGCCGTCGCCGAGTGCCTGCGCCACAGGCCGGTGCGGCCGGGCGTAAAGCCGATCCATGTGGCCCAGCACCGGCTGCGCGAAAAGGAGTTCTTCCGCAGCCTCGGCATCGGCACCGCCGACTACCAGCCGATCCGCAGCGACGCCGACGTCGCCGCCGCCACGGCGCTGCCCGGCGTCCTCAAGACCTGCACCGAGGGCTACGACGGCAAGGGCCAGGCCCGCGTGTCAAGCCGCGCCGAACTGGCGGCAGCCTGGGAGAAGCTCGGGCGGCGCGCCTGCATCCTGGAAGCGCTGGTCGACTTCCAGGACGAGATCTCCGCCATCGTGGCGCGCGGCCTCGACGGCGCCACGCGCTGCTTCCCGATCGGCCTCAACCACCATCGCGACGGCATCCTGCGCACGACCGAGGTGCCTTCGAACCTGCCGGCCGGGACGCTGGCGACGGCGGAACGCTTCGGCGTCGAACTGGCCAACGGCCTCGGACTGGTGGGTCTGGTGGCGCTCGAAATGTTCGTGACGAAGGATGGTCGCGTGCTCGCCAACGAGATGGCGCCGCGGCCGCACAATTCAGGCCACTGGACCATCGACGCCTGCGCCACCAGCCAGTTCGAGCAGCTCGTTCGGGCGGTCTGCGGCCTGCCGCTGGGGCCGGTCGAGGTGCTGGCGGCCTCGCGCATGGAGAACCTGATCGGCGACGAGGCCGCCGACTGGCGCCGCTACCTCGAGGACCCGACCGCGCGCCTGCACCTCTACGGCAAGGGCGAGGCCCGCCCCGGCCGCAAGATGGGCCACGTTACTTTCGTGACGCCGCTTTGGGCCGCCCCGCGGTCCACGACCTGACCTGGCCTTTCAGCTTCTCGATCTTCATCACGTCGTCGATGCGCCGGTCGAGGAAGGCCCAGGTCGCCTCGGCGCCGGCCGAGCGGTCGTTCAGCCAATAGAGCAGCGTCGACGAATAGACTCCGGCCAGGGTGGCGCGCTTGGTGTAGAAGTTGAAATCCACGCTGGTGTCGCCCGCCGCGTACCACATGGCGTCGACGGTCTTGTAGAGCAGCTTCAGCGCAAGCCCCGTATTGAAGGGCAGCGACAGCACCGCCAGCGCCCGCCGCACCGCCTCGCGCTCGCCGGCATGCCGTTCCAGGCGGATGCGGACGGCGCTCTTGATGCGGTCGCGGATCTTGAGCCCCATCACGCCCTCCTTCTCCATGTCCTCCACGGTGCGCTGATCGGCGCGCTGGCTGAGATGGGTCAGGACCTGGACCGGGCCGCCGGGGAACAACCGGTCGGCCTCGCCGGGAGGCAGTTCGAGGCGGCGCCCAGCCGCGGCCAGCGCCGTCCGGGTCCAGCCTTCGAACGAGGCTTCGGCGGCCACGGCGTCGGCCAGACGGTCGCGCAGACCGGCGTCGGGGTCGGAGGTAGGGTCCGCGGCGGGTGTTTCCGGGCTATTCAGGTCATCCATGGGGGGAAATATAGGCCTCCGGCGAGGGCTTCCCAAGGGTTCCCCCCTGTGATACCAACCGCGCCTCTCATTCGGCCCTGGAACGCTTTCCCGGGCCCCTTACCGTTTGGAAGGAAGCGATCGAAGTGCAGGTTCTCGTTCGTGAAAACAATGTCGATCAGGCGCTGCGCGTCCTGAAGAAGAAAATGCAGCGCGAAGGCATCTTCCGCGAGATGAAGCTCCGCCGCAATTACGAGAAGCCCTCCGAGCGTCGCGCCCGCGAGCGCGCCGAGGCCATCCGCCGGACCCGCAAGCTGATGCGCAAGCGCATGGAACGCGAGGGCTACTAGCCCTCCCCTTTTCAAGAACCGAGCGACGACCCCCGGCATCCCCGGGGGTTTTTGTTTTTCAGGCGTGGCCTGCTACTGACGGGCCCTGTTACTAGAATCGAAATCCACTCGGGCGCGGCCTTGCCAGTAACCTTCGAGATCGATCCGGATAGCCCCTTCGCTGTCATGACTTTCGCCGGTTGGTTTACCGTCGAGGAGACTGAAACGACGCTTGCGGCGTTCCGCACGCAGGGCGGCCAGCAACGCCTTTGCATCTTCGAGTTCGATCGCCCGATGGCGAACTTTCGGGTGGAGAACATCAAGCGCATCTGCACCGACATGATGCCGGAGGATGCCGGCCAGCCGACCGCCTTCGTGGGCAATACCGATCTCTCCTTCGAATTGTGCGAGATGATCGTTCGATTCATCACACGGCCAGGCGCCGTGAGCATCTTCCGCAGCCGCGCCGAGGCGGAACGCTGGCTGAAGCAACGGGCCGAAAGTCAGTCCTGACAAACGGGGATCATGCCCCTCTCCCCCGCTAGGGCAGGGCAATCGCCTATGACTCAAAGATCCCTCACTTCCTCTCAGCGAGCCGAGTCAGTTCAGGCCGTACAGGCGCGCGGCGTTGTCGTGGACGATCTTCTTCTGCACGCCACTCGAGAAACTCGCGAGGTTCTTGGTCAGGGTCTCGCGCGAATTCGGCCAGATGCAATCGGGATGGGGATAGTCGGCGCCCCAGATGATGTTGTCCTCGCCGATCAGCGGCACGATCGGCTCCAGGTACTTGTCCTGCTGGTAGGTGACGTAGCCCTGGCGCCTGAAATAGTCGCTGGGCTTCAGCTTGAAGCCCAGGCTGCGGGCGCGGTCGTGATATTCGGTGTCGAGCCGGTCGAACACGTAGGGCAGCCAGGTGACGCCCGATTCGCCCAGCACGAAGTTGAACTCCGGGTATTTCTCGCAGGCGCCCGAAGCCAGCAGCGAGACCAGCACTTCCATCGTGTCGAGCTGGAACAGGGCCGAGCGCACCAGCCGGTGCTGGACCGCGTATTCCTTCTCCATCTCGGGCGTGTCGGGTGCGCGCAGCGCCTTGAAGCCGGTCGAGTGGAACGAGATCGGGAACCTGCACTCCGCCGCCGCTTCCCACAGCGCATACCAGTCGCGATGCCACATCGGCAGGCTCATGCGCTTGAAGGCGAGGTCGCCGCCCTTCAATCCCATCTTCGCTGAGCGCCGCACCTCGGCCGCGGCGGCGGCCGGGCTGGTGTTGGGAATGATGGCGAGCGGAAACACGCGGTTGGGATCGGCGCGCCTGGCGAAGTCGGCCGCCCAGTCGTTGTAGCGCGCGTTGGTCCAGACGCGCAGCTCGGCGTCGTCGATCAGGTCGTTCACCATCAGGCAGCCGTAGATGATCTCCTTCTCGAGCCCGTCGCGGTCAAGATCGGCGATGCGCAGCTCCGGCGTGGTCGGCCGCGGCGTGGCGCCGGGAGTGCTGTCCCACACGAAGCCCGCCTCCTTCATCTCGTCGACATGGCCGAACGAGCCCTTGGTGTAGGGCAGGAAGCCGGGGCCCACGCCATTCCACATGCCGCGGTCCTTGTTGTCGACGAACCAGTGCTGCCCGTCGTTGCGCTCTTCGACGCGCGGCGCGTTCTTCTTCCATTTGGCCGGCGCCTGGGCCGACCAGAGATCGGCCGGGCAATAGGTGAGGTCGATGTGATTGTCGCCGGAAATGAGCTTGTGCTGCATGGCTCCCTCGTCTGCAGGAGTCGTCCGTCGCGAGACGAGACATCTGGCACCTTGTTTGCGAGACTGTCCACCATGGCCAGGAACGCTCCTCACACCGTGATCCGTGGCGGCCGTTTGCTCGACATCGCCAAGCAAACCGCCGGAGGCGCATGAGTCTGGATTTCATTCTTGTGGCAGGACCTCTGGTCCGTGCGTCGAGCTGGGAGCCCACGGCCAGACATCTGCGGGAAGCAGGCCATCGTACCCAGGTGCCGGACGTGCTGGCCCATCACCAGCCACCGCCCTCCTGGAGCGCCTGGAACTCCCATCTGCTGGAACTCGTCGACGCCAGCAGTGGATCGGTTCTGGTCGGTCACAGTTCGGCCAGTGCGTTGATCGCCGATCTGGCCAGCAAGCTGCCATGCCGGTGCCTGATCATCGTCGATGGCGAGGTGCCGCCCTCGCAAGGTGCGGCCCCGCCGGTGAGACCGGCGTTACGCGATTTCATCGAGAGCCTGGCGGAACCCGACGGAACTCTTCCGATCTGGTCGAGGTGGTCGGCCGATGCACGCCGCACGTCCCTCGTCGGCCTCGATATCCTGGCGAGCGATCCGATCGCGTTTGCCGCGTTCGAAAGCGGACTGCCGAGGCTCTCCGTCGACTGGTTCGACGACGCGATCGAGCTCGCCGACTGGAATCGTATCCCCGCCGGCTTCATCCAGGCTTCCGCGATCTACGATCATGCGGCGGCGGAGGCGCAACGGCGGGGGTGGCCGGTTGTGCGACTGCAGGGCACGCATCTTCATCCCACCCTCAATCCAGCCGAGACTGCAGGCGCCCTCATCGCCATGTCGCACCGGCTCGTTTCATGCTCTTGACAGGAAACCGTCCGTTTCCTATATATCCTGCCGATGGAATGCCACAGCACATCTCTGTCTTCGTTACCCGCACGGCAGCCGGCCGTTGGCGCCGGAAAAGCGATCTTTTCCACGCCCGAGTTTTCCGGGCATGAGATGCATCCGAGCACAGCTCGAAAAGCCAAGGCGAACAAGGCCTTGAAGGCCGTTCCGGCGGACTCCCGACCTCCGCAGGTCGTGGAGGCGGCAAACGTCACTTAGAGAGTGGCATCAGCTTTGCGAGAGGATGGCATGACCAAACCTCCCTTCACCATCATCCGCGGCGGCAAGCTCCTCGATGTCGCCAAGCGCAAAGCCGCGCCCGCCGACATCCTGATCAAGGGCGACACGATCGCGGAGATCGGCCGACCCGGCCTCGCGGCTCCCGCCGGCGCCACCGTGATCGACGCCCGGAACCGGCTGATGCATCCCGGCCTGATCAACGCCCACACCCATGGGCCGGGCAACCTCGGCAAGGGCATGGGCGATCTGTGGTCGCTCGAACTCCTGCTGACGGCCAGCCAGTGGATCGGCTCGGGCCGCTCGCTCGAGGACAAGCATCTCTCCACCACGATCGGCGCCGCCGAGATGGTGATGAAGGGTTGTACCGCGGCCTACGATCTCGCCGCCGAATTCCCCCTGCCCTCGGTCGACGGCCTCTCCGCCATGGCCAGCGCCTACGAGGAAGTCGGCATGCGCGCCGTGCTGGCGCCGATGGTGGCCGACCTCTCCTTCTTCGAGGCCATCCCCGGCCTGATGGAGCGCCTGTCGCCGTCGCTGCAGAAGGAGGTCGAGAGTTTCAGGATGGCGCCGTGGAAGGCCACCGCCGGCCAGATCCGCAAGGCGCTGCAGAAATGGCCGTTCGAGAGAGTGGCGCTGGCCGTGGCGCCCACCATTCCGCACCATTGCACCGATGATTTCCTGATCGCCTGCCGCGACCTCGCGCGCGAGTACGACGTCGGCATCCACAGCCATGTCGCCGAATCGAAAGTCCAGGTCGTGGCGGGCTACCGGCGCTACGGCACGTCGCTGGCCGCCCACATGGACGAACTCGGCCTGGTGAACGAGCGCTTCACCGTGGCGCACGGCGTGTGGCTCGACGACGAGGACATGAGGCGGCTGGGCGACCGCGGCGCCTCGGTCGCGCACAATCCGGGCTCCAACATGCGCCTTGGCAGCGGGTTGGCCGACGTGCGCGGCATGCTGAACCGCAAGGTGAACGTCGGGGTCGGCACCGACGGCGCCAACTGCGCCGATAACCAGAACATGTACGAGGCCATGCGGCTGGCCTCCCTCGCCTCCAAGGTCCAGGGCCCGGACTGGCAGCAATGGCTCACCACGAAGGAGGCACTTCTCGCCGCCACCGAGGGCAGCGCGCGGGCGCTCGGCATGGAAAAGCAGATCGGCAAAATCGCGCCGGGCTACAAGGCCGACATCGTCTTCCTCGACCTCCACCACATCAACTGGATCCCGATGAACGATCCGGTCAATGCCTTGGTCCACACCGAGGACGGCACCGGCGTCCATTCCGTGATGATCGGCGGCCGCATGATCGTGGAGAACCGCAAGCTGCTCACCGTCGATCTCGCCGCGTTGGCCGCCAAGGCCGAGGCCTCACGCATGAGGCGAGAGAAGATCACGGCGCCGGCCAAGAAGCTTTATGCGCGACTTGAAAAGGTGGTCGGCACCTTCTGCCCCGGCCTCGCCAAGACGCCGCTGCACATCCACCGCTACGGCGCCAGCCACCATCACGCGCATTGAGCGATCAGCGCCAGGATCGCTTGCTCGAGCTCATGCACGTCGGTCACCACGGCGTCAGGAGTCTCGTCCTCCGAGCGTGGCCGCTGGCGGCGACAACGGCCGCTGCGGAACTGGATCGTCGCCATGCCGGCCGCCTTTGCCGGAGCGATGTCATTGTCGAGACGATCGCCGACCAGAATGCAGGTCGACGGCGGCAGATCGAGGTGTGGCGCAAACAGGGAAGCGACGCCGGCCCGCGTCAGCCGCTCGGGCGGACATCCCAGCGCCCCCAGCAGAAGGCCCCGCGCGACAAGGCGCTGCAGCAGGCCGTCGATCCCGGGACGAAGCTGGAAGACGTCGAGATTGCCGGTCATCGCCGCGACCCGGCGGCCGACGCGCGCCACCGTCGCCGGCTCGCCGCCGCACAGCGTCTCGATCATGTGGCGTTGAAGGTCCGGCGCGAAGGCGGCGACCGCAAGGTCCGAGGCGTCCTCGACCATCGCCTGGTCGACACGCACGCCCTCCAGCCCACAGGCCGAGGCGATGGCCCCGTCCAGCGCCATCTCGCGCGCGAATTCGAGATCGACCGCGCCGCCGATGTCGAAGAGGACGGCGCGGTAGCGGCTCAGTGCGACGAACCTTCCAGCGCCTTGACGATGTTCTCGCACATTACCTTGGCGTCGGCGAACAGCATCATGGTGTTGTCGCGGAAGAACAGTTCGTTGTCGACGCCGGCATAGCCCGAGGCCATGCCGCGCTTCACGAACAGCACGGTCTGCGCCTTCTCGACGTCGAGGATCGGCATGCCGTAGATCGGGCTCTTGGGATCGGTCTTGGCCGCCGGGTTGGTGACGTCGTTGGCGCCGATCACGAAGGCCACATCGGTCGAGGCGAAGTCGCGGTTGATGTCGTCGAGCTCGAAGACCTCGTCGTAGGGCACGTTGGCCTCGGCCAGCAGCACGTTCATGTGGCCCGGCATGCGGCCGGCCACCGGATGGATGGCGTAGCGGACGTTGACGCCACCCTTCTTCAGGATGTCGGCCATCTCGCGCAGCGCGTGCTGGGCCTGGGCGACGGCCATGCCGTAGCCCGGCACGATGATCACCGAGCCCGCGTTCTGCATCAGGAAGGCCGCGTCCTCGGCCGAGCCCGCCTTGACCGGCTTGTCGCTCTTGGCACCGGCCGGGCCGGCCGCGCCGCCGTCGGTGCCGAAGCCGCCCAGGATCACGTTGAAGATCGAGCGGTTCATGCCCTTGCACATGATGTAGCTCAGGATTGCGCCCGAGGAGCCGACCAGCGCGCCGGTCACGATCAGGGCGGTGTTGCCCAGCGTGAAGCCGATGCCCGCCGCCGCCCATCCCGAATAGGAGTTGAGCATCGACACCACGACCGGCATGTCGGCGCCGCCGATCGGCAGGATGAGCAGGAAGCCGAGCGCCAGCGACAGCACGATCAGCAGCATGAAGACGATGGGATGGCCGCCCTTCCAGGCGAACCACACCAGCAGCACGGTGATCGCGCTGCCGAGCAGGGCATTGAGGAAATGCTGGCCGCGGAACATCAGCGGCGAGCCCGAGACCAGGCCCTGCAGCTTGGCGAAGGCCACGATCGAGCCGGTGAAGGTGATGGCGCCGATCACGGTGCCCAGCCCCATCTCGATCAGGCTGTGGATCTTGATCTTGCCCGGCGAGCCGATGCCGAAGGCGTCGGGCGAGACGAAGGCCGCCGCCGCCACGAAAACCGCGGCGAGGCCGACCAGCGAATGGAAGGCGGCCACCAGCTGCGGCAGCGCCGTCATCTGGATGCGCCAGGCCACGACCGCGCCGACCGCGCCGCCGATGGCGAGGCCGCCCACGATCAGCCACGGCGAGACCACGCCCGGGGTCGCCACCGTGACGCCGATCGCCACCACCATGCCGACGATGCCGAACAGGTTGCCCTGGCGCGACGTCACGGGCGAAGAGAGCCCGCGCAGCGCCATGATGAAGCAGATGGCCGAAAACAGATAGCCGTAGGCGGCCAGTTCCTGGGTGATCATCCCTCTCGTCCCCCGCCTACTTCTTGACCGGCTGTTTCTTCTTGAACATCGACAGCATGCGGTGCGTGACGATGAACCCGCCGAAGATGTTGACGGCGGCCAGCGCCA
>Ga0082335_1003819_pt1 | contig 23967 bp, 24 predicted proteins | sample Subgrocontami58m_FD_72375 | JGI IMG/M metagenome (GOLD analysis project Ga0082335, IMG submission 72375) | Subsurface groundwater microbial communities from S. Glens Falls, New York, USA - GMW37 contaminated, 5.8 m (SPADES assembly) (version 2) ...
TAGGTGGCGGAAAGGGCGACATAGCGCTCTGGGTCGCGCGGTTGCGTGACGTTGTGGCGCCGACCTCGAGGATCGACGGCGACGACGCGGAGTCGGTGCTCGCGGTCGGTTTGCACGATCCGCGCGCCCGGGAGCAGGAAGTGCGTGGTCACGTCGTAGGGGATCGTGTGGCGATCCAGAGCGACTTCGGCAACGGGCTCGTAGATGATGGCGCGCGCCAGGCGACGCACAGGCACGACGACGGACGTGAAGCGCTCGTTGTCGCTCACAGAAACGAAGATCGGCTCGGGGGTCTGGTACGCCTGGGCGCCCACGACGAGCACATCCGGGAAGCGAATAGCGAGCCGGCCTGATCCTTCGCGCGGGATGCCGACGCTTCTGCGCGCTCCCTCGCCCGGCTGCCAGGGAATCAGGACGCTCGTGGGCGTCCAGTCGATTTGACCTCGCACGCGCAGCGGGATCACGCGTTCGCACACGCCGTGTTCAAGCTCTCGATGGTGCCGGTCGCGATCTTGGCGAAAGCCGTTGGGCATCCAGTCGGCGAGCGTCTTGGGACTGGACTCGCTGCAGCGCTCCATGAAGGCGTCGCGAAGCGGCGCGGGACCTCCTGGCGCGTCCTGGTCGATGAGGGTCAGGGCGACCCAAATCAACCCGTCGTCCTGCCAGGCGTTCTGGGCGAGGATAGGCGTGGGCGCGAGCGCGAAGAGGATCGTGACGAAGAAAAGAGCGAGGCGTTCCATCGGGAAGTTCCTTTCTTGTTGGAACGAAAATCCCTCATCGAAGGATCTCGAAAGAGGGAGAGGGTACATTCAATACACCACACAAATGGATGGCCGTCAACGTACGACTGTGCATAAGACTTGCAAACAGGCATTTTCTTCAAGCGGGACGGAAGCGAAGCTTCGTTGAAGCTTCGACCCGTCCAAAATCAAAACCCTACCTGTGTGGTAGGGGATGGGGAGTCAGTGCTGGTCGACTAGCCCTCTGGGCCTAGGAATTCGTCGACCTCGGCGAAGAGGGCAGCGACCGCGGGGTGGGGCTGGAAGGAGGTCGTGCAGTTCCTGCAGAGGTGCGGAGCCTCCTCGTTCACGCGCTGGAGCAGCGCGTAAGCTCGTTGACTCGCGTTGCCGATGCGACCCTTTTGGTGCTCCGCGAGTGCACGTTGCGAGAGCCGATAACCGCGGCCTCCATCGAAAGGGAGTGCTCCGTCGAGTTCTGGGCAGACATCGCAAGGTCGTGGGGTTCGGATCATGTCTTGAATCTCCCTCCGAAACGGCTGAGTCACTTCAGTTGTACGGCTCATGAACCTACCAGATAACAGCTTCCATGTCAACGTCAGAATCGAGACTGTCAGAATCGAGACTGGTTTTTCTTGACTGGATATATGATTCAGTTACAATCATATAGTATGAGTCAAACAAATCTTCAGATTCCGGTCGACACAAAAACACGCGACAAGGCAAGAAAGGTTGCTGCTCGACAAGGGTTTTCTTCTCTCCAAGAGATGATTCGTGTCATTCTTGCTCAAGTCGTAGACGAGCGCTTGCGGATTGGTTTTGTCGCAGAACATGTTGTCATGTCCGATAAAGCAGAAGCACGTTACAAAAAACTACTTTCTGAGAAGTGAAGATTCATTTAAAAGCTTTCTCAATTACTGGGGACATTCGTGTGGTTTATATCCATGAAGAGCAAGATGTCGTTTTGTTCTTGGATATCGGTACGCATAGTCAGGTGTACTGAAATCAAAATTCCACGTCAGAACCAAAACACCCGAGCCGTATAGCTCGAGTGTTTTGTGCTCAACTGAATCTCTCCATCTTCTCTTCTCTATGATTGCAACGTTTCCGCCGTCGCTCGAGTGAGCTATGGCGGACAAGTATCCCAGATGCTCTTTCGAGCGATTGATCAATCAGAGATTGATCTCGACCTAGAATCAATGTTCCAGCTAGGCTGGAAAATGTCCTTAAAAAGGAGGTGATCCACCCACAGCTTCCGCTACGGGTGCCTTGTTACGACTTTGTCCCTGTTATTGATCCTACCTTCCGCCGCCCTACGGCGACGTTCGGGTATTACCAACTCCCTTGACATGACGGGCGGTGAGTACAAGACCCGAGAACGTATTCACGGCCACGTGGCTGATTGGCCGTTACTAGCGATTCCAGCTTCATGAAGTCGAGTTGCAGACTTCAATCCGAACTGAGATAGGCTTTTTGGGATTAGCTCCAGATTGCTCTTTGGCTGCCCATTGTACCTACCATTGTAGCGCGCGTGTCGCCCTGGACGTAAGGGCCATGCTGATTTGACGTCATCCTCACCTTCCTCCCGGTTGCCCGGGCAGTATCCTGTGACACTTGTAACACAGGACGAGGGTTGCGCTCGTTACCCCACTTAAGGGAACAGTTCACACCACGAGCTGACGACAACCATGCAGCACCTAAACAGCACCTTCGAAAGAGGCCTCCCTTTCGGGTGGCTTGCAGCTGTTTTTCAAGCCCAGGTAAGGTTCCTCGCTTACCATCGAATTAAACCGCACGCTCCACCGCTTGTGCGGGTCCCCGTCTATTCCTTTAGGTTTTAAGCTTGCGCTCGTACTACCCAGGCGGAGTGCTTAATGTGTTAACTAGGTTCGTCGACTCTGGGGGGGTCGATACCCCCAAAATCTAGCACTCATCGTTTACGGCGTGGACTACTGGGGTATCTAATCCCATTCGCTACCCACGCTTTCGTCCCTCAGTGTCAGGAATGTTCCAGCAGATTGCTTTCGCCTTTGGTGTTCTTGCTGATATTAACGCATTTTACCGCTACACCAGCAATTCCATCTGCCTCTCCCATCCTCTAGTTTTCCAGTATCACCCGCGGCCTTCAGGTTAAGCCTGAAGATTTAACGAATGACTAAAAAAACCACCTACGGACCCTTTACGCCCAATAAATCCGGATAACGCTTGAGGTCTCTGTATTACCGCTGCTGCTGGCTAGATTGCGCGAAATTTCACTAGCTTATAGTGAAAGCACGGCTGGATGTATGGCTCAATAATGTGCATGAACCTGTCCATGCTTTTTGAGCAGACATACAGACGGAAATAAAGTTTTCCTCGCATGAGACATCGACAGACGCGAATGTCCAGTTCGAAGTTCATGCTTAGTGCATTCGCCAATAATTGACATTCATTCTGCGTGAAGCAGTGAGTTGCAAACAATGCGTTGGCATGATAGCCACGTCGGAAGTCTAGAGTTCCATCATCTTGATACCAGACGGCGAGGGTGAGCGGATCCATGAGATAGGTTTGAATCTCCGTTGGAATACCTTTCACCTTATTTGCATAGAAGAGATTGCGCAAAACGCCGATGTCTTCTCTTCGTTGCGTATAGAATCGATACTGATGGAATCCTTTTTTCCGTTGAATAGGCGATGGATGGAGTTCTTGAAGGGACCGATGTATCCATTCCAGGTATGGAAGATACTTTTCGTCATACTTTAGATCGAGGGCTGACGTAATCGCACCTCCACTCGATTTTGTTAGATGACCGTCTCCTAGAATTAACCCAACCAATAACGCTTTTGTTCGCTCCTGCATAATGAGTATGCAATTATTTCTTCATGTCGCCATGAAGCTTGGACTATATCATCACCCACCTGCCACGGCTCATGCCATTGGCGGTGGGGTCTCGCGTGTAGTCTCTGAGGAGCCCCATCTAGTTTGATGGGTTTCCTGCTGATTGTCTCACGACCTGTACCGGGCAGCGGGCCCTTCATAGGTCGGGTTGCGATTGTCACCATTTTTAGGTACGCAACCATTGATGAGGTGTTCCAGCATATAGCGCACTCCTTCGTTCAAGCGATGGAGTGTCCCCTGAAGCTCTTGATCCATGAGCGGAGGGGGAAGATTTTCTTTGCTTGCATTACTGCAAGCACTCTGCACCAACTCTTTCGAGTCCACAGAGTTAGCAACCTCTTATTCATCAGGTACCGTCATTTGTTCGTCCCTGATAAAAGATCTTTACGACCCGAAGGCCTTCATCGATCACGCGGCATTGCTCCGTCACACTTTCGTGCATTGCGGAAGATTCTTGACTGCAGCCACCCGTAGGTGTCTGGGCAGTGTCTCAGTCCCAGTGAGCCGGGCCACGCTCTCACGCCCGGTACCCGTCGTAGCCTTGGTGAGCCATTACCTCACCAACAAGCTGATAGGACATAGGCCGCTCTTCAGGTGGCAAGCCTTTCAATGGGAATGACCGAAGTCCCCCCATCAATATCGTGTATTAGCCATCGTTTCCAATGGTTGTTCACGGCCTGAAGGTACGTTACCAATGTGTTCCGCTCCCGTTTGCCACTATCCGCCGTCGCCCTTGCGGGCTATGGCGGACCGTTCGACTTGCATGCCTTAGACATGCCGCCAGCGTTCATCCTGAGCCAGGATCAAACTCTCAATAAATGTCCCTCGAAGCTCGGCGAAGCCGAGCGAAGTGGGACTCTGCTATTTGTGACACAATTACTGTGTCTGGAATACCCCCTGTCCAGCGCTTCGCGCAGGACAGGGGGGCCCGCCTGCCTTGAGGTCAGCTAGGCTGACCGATAGGCGGCGGGAACGTTGCAATCATACAAAAGACAAGTTGTCTTATGGCTACTTTCAAGCCATACGTATGATTTGGAGAATATTTAGTTGTAATGAGCGCGGGCATTGTATAAAAGCCCGGAAATAGTGTCAATAGCGATGGTTGGGTGGTTGGGGAGAGGTTGGGGACATTGACAGGTGGGGTCGTGACTACGGGTTCGCGTTCGCTGCGTCGCAAGTCAGCCCTCAGAGCTAAGATTCTAGGGGCCTTGCTCCCTACGAACCTTAGCCTCAGCCCTGTTCCGATTCGGGATGGGGTTATAAAATTTCTTTTGACGCCTGATGTGAGAAGGCGTATATTATAACTATATACAGATCGTATGACTGTCCACATCTTTGCCGTCGTGTTTGAATGGGACGCGGGGAACCAACGAAAAAATCAACTGAAGCATGAGGTTACAATGAATGAATGTGAGCAGGTCTTTTTCAACAAACCGCTCTTACTCCTTGATGACATCACGCATTCAAAAAATGAGAAGAGGTCGCACGCACTAGGACAAACGAACGATGGACGAACGTTGTCTATCACCTTCACAGAACGAAAAGCGTGCATCCGAGTTATCTCGGCACGTCCCATGAGTAAACGTGAACGAACACTTTATGAAAAAGCTTAAACCCATTCCAAAATTTAAGACCGAAGTAGCGGAACGGAGGTTTTGGGAAACCCATGATTCCGTTGACTACCTTAACTGGTCCAAGGCGAAGTATGCTATTTTTCCGAACCTCAAACCCACAACCGAGTCCATTTCCCTTCGGCTCCCACTCACCCTCTTACATCGACTCAAAGTCGAGGCAAACAAGCGCGACGTACCGTACCAGTCTTTGATTAAGGTCGTTCTCGATAAACACGTCTAGCCAGCATCCGCGAGTTCTTTTTCTTTTTACAGATGGATTTCGATTGACATACAAATCATTTTTGTCTATGATTTAGACGTTCATGATTCTCGTCTCTGGCGCGCAGTCCATGCCGCGGGTCGACAGATAAGATGGAGATCAAGACAACAAAAAAATAGTAAGACAAGAAGCAACTGATATGGCTGATAAATTCCATGACCAGGAGTTCGTTGAGTACATCATCCGCGGTATCGTCAATCATCCAGATGACGTTCGTACAGAACGCATCGTTGACGAGCGCGGCGTGCTCATCACTCTGCACATCAACCAGGAAGACATGGGGTATGTGATCGGTCGACAGGGACAGACAGCTCGTGCGGTGCGCACATTGCTCAAGATCGTTGGCGCCAAGGAAAATGCCCGCGTCAACCTCAAGATCTATGAGCCAGAAGGATCACGCCGCCCACCTCGTGAACATCGCGATGACCGCGATGACCGAGCGCCGCGCGATGACCGAGCGCCACGCGACGATCGAGCGCCGCGTGAGGAATTCCGTGTTCACACCGACGACACGTCTGTAGATGATCTGGGAATCTAGATCAAAGAACAAAAATCAGCTATCCTCTTGGGTAGCTGATTTTGTATGAATAAGAAGGTTCGTCACTTCGACATTCTCTCTATTTTTCCCGAGGCCGTAACGCCCTATATGCAGGCGTCGATTTTAGGTCGGGCGCAGAAGGCTGGGATGATCGAGATCCGCGCGCACGACTTGCGACAGTGGTCGACCGATAAACACCACAAGGTCGACGACACTCCCTATGGCGGGGGCGCGGGCATGGTCATGAAGGTCGAGCCGTTTGAGAAAGCCGTTCGTGAACTATCCGGTCCCCCCCCTGCCCGAGGGGGGGCTAGGGGGGGAGGGAGAAAGCGTACACGCATCATCGTCACAGCCGCTTCAGGCAAGACGTTCACCCAAGCAGATGCCAAGCGTCTTGCCAAGTACGACCAGCTTATCTTCCTGTGCGGGCGCTACGAGGGGATCGACCATCGTGTGACCGAGCATATTGCCGACGAGGCGCTCTCGATCGGCGACTATGTGTTGACCGGCGGCGAGCTTCCAGCCATGGTCATGATCGACGCGATCGCGCGCATGGTGCCAGGAGTCATCGAAAAGGAATCGCTCGCGAGCGAATCGCACACGCAAGAGGGCTTCCTCGAGTACCCGCAGTATACGAAGCCCGAAGACTACATGGGCTGGAAGGTTCCCGAGATTCTTCTGTCAGGCGACCACAAGAAGATCGAGGAATGGCGAAAACAGTCGTCAACGAAAAAAGACCTGCCCTAGGGCGGGTCTTTGCGTTCACTTAGCCGTCGTCGTCGATTGGGACACCGCGCTTAGCGCGTGCCTCTTTTTGTTCCTTGATCCTTGAGGTCGTCGACTGTCAGGTCGCGCCGACCGGTCTTCCACAGACGCACAAGGCGGGCGATCCCACCGCTAGGAATTGAGTTAGGAGTAGATCCCACCAGTCTCGTAGCGGGGATTTGCGTGCTGGTGCGGGCGCACGTTCCCTTCTCGCGGTTGCGTTGAATGAATCCGCGCTCCGTAAGGTTGCGGATGGTTGCCAATGGGTTGCCACCCTTGCGCGCTCCGATGAGAATGGCAAGAAGTGCCTCGGGTGCGTCTCGCTTCTTGAGTGTCCTGGTTAGCGACTTCAGGTCAGCGAGCACTTGTGCCTCGCACCGTGTCATTCGCCACTGGGGTCGTTCGACATCCATGTTCGCGAACCTCCTACGCCGAGACTAGAGAACTCGAGAGCTCCCGTCAATCCCCCCGTTCGCGAACAGAGGGACGAATAGAAAAGCAGCGGAGGCGTATCCGCTGCGTAAGATCGTCTTTCTACACCGGAACGTAGGTGGTCGAGTGACCAGAGGTGCTGACGCGCGCGGTGTCGTGCGCGAGGTCGATCTGGAGCACGTCCAGCGCGTGCAGGGCGGTGCCTGCGCTCCACGCTTCGCGCTCGGCCTTGGTTGGCGGGCGCAGGAGAACGGCCGCGTCGCAGCGGTGCGGCGTGGGTACTCGCGGCGAGGCGGTCTGCCCGAAGGCGAACACCGCCACCTTCGCGCTCGAGCGCGAATGCGAACCGTGGCCGTCGCTCACGCCGCACAAGACGAGCGTCCTGCCGTCCAGGGTGAGCGTCTTGCCTGCGAGTGCCTGCAGGTCGATGGGGCTCGTGCCCGCGGTCTGGACGAGGGTTTCGATCGCATTTCGTTGCGTGTTGGGAATGGCCATGGTGTGTCTCCTTCAACCTCGACGCGCGACGGAAGTGTCGTGCGCCGGGGAAAAGGCGGATTCCGCGTGCAGAATCCGCAGATTGGCGCTTACGGTTTTGGGAGTCGGTCGAGACGTTGCAGAGCCTCGAACCGAAATTCCTTGTCCGGGTGTTCGGCCGCGATGCGAAGGAGTTCGGTTCGATCTTTCAGACGGGAAGCGTCTCCGAGTTGTGGAAGGATTGCGCGAAGAGCGGCTCCCATTCCTTGTGCTTGGCGGCGAACCGACGCAGGTTGCGCGTGAACGTGTGCGCTTCTTGGTCGGGACGCACGATCAGGCAGAGCAGATCCCGCATGCGGCAGAGAGCTTCCTTGATCTCCTCCACGGTATCGTGGCGCAGCAGAGAAAAGAGGGAGCCGTCGGATCGCTCAACGTCGTCGTGCAGCTCGTCCAGCCACACACCCACCACGGCGTCGATCAGACCCGCGAGCAGGAGTTGCTCTTGAGGATCGGCGGTTGGGAACCGCTCCAGGCACAGACGGGGGATCATGTTGTACGGATCCTCGCCGTTGAGTGTCTCGGATTCGCAGTCGAGTTCGAACTCGACATTGCGCGCGAGCGGATCGTAGAGCGCGACCCCCAGCGCGAGCTCCCCCAGGGTGAGCGTTTCCGTACTTTTCAGAGCGTCGAAGAACTCCCAGCGCAAGTAGGTGATCAAGCCCGGTTCGATTTCCCACTGCGTCCAGTCGTCTTCGTCGGCTCGTTCACGCTCACGTTCCCGGATTTTTACCTCTTCGACGAGGTCGAGCAGCACTCCGTACGCGTCTTGCGCGTCCGTGTAGGTCGCTTGGATCGCGGTCATCAGCCCCTCGACGCTGCCGTGCTCTGCACGACAATCGACCAGTGACGAGCAAAGTCCCATGTGCCCTCCGGAGGTTTGGGGTGCGAGTTTCTCCTCTCCGACGCACCACAAGATGTGACGCGTCCGATAAGAGGGCCGTCCGCTCCGGTATGGAACCGGAGGGACGGCCAGAGCTCTCGTCATGGGTGGACGTTTGCGTCCCACGTCCCCCAGCTGTGGAGCCAGGGGAAGCTCTCGCACACGCTAGACTTGGGAGTGCGCTTGAGCGGGTGGTCGCATTCGTAGAGCGCGGTGCGTTCGGGTGTGAGCACGACGCCGTCGAAGATCGGCGGCTGCCACCTCGGGGTCGAGTCGCTCGCTCCAGCGTCGTCCACGATGACCTCCCCGATTCCGAGATCTCGACATTGGCGAGCCAGTACCTGCGGAGCCTTGAGGCTGCGTCCCCGTGCGAGCCAGAACTTCTTGTCAGGCAGCGCGTGCAGACGCAGGCTTGGCCAGATCTCCGGGTGGTAGACCTGTCGATCGTGGGAGTGCAGCAGCAGTGCGCGTCGCTCGCAGACGCTCACTAACAGCACGACCAGCGCGGGGAGCGCGGTGTCGATGTTGAGCGGCTCGTCCAGCCCCAGGGCGTAGACGCGGGGACGAGACGAAGGCACAGTCTCGCGCAGGACGTCCCAGAGCGTCACCGCTTGCAGCGCGTGCTTGAGCGTGATCGATCGCGCCGCGGTCGGGTGTCGGCGGGTTGCGATGTGGTTTGCGCGAAGCTCGAGGTAGGTTTGGATGTGGTCGAAAGCGATATCCTCCAGCCTCGGTGCGCGACGGAAGTGTCGCGCGCCGGGGAAAAGGCCCCACGTCGCCAGAGGCTATGTGGGGCGAGCCCGAGGTACTCGGGCTAGTAGGAACGCTCCAGGAGCGTTGCGCAAGGGAGCTCGCTCCAGTTCACCGCTCGCGCGTCGCGTTGCCGCGAGTCCAGCGTGTGGCGGTTTGCCAGCACGTCGGTGAGCGTGAGCAGGACGGGCTCGTCGTCGTAGGCCAGGGCGTGCCCCTGACGCTCGTCGTGCTGGATGCCCAGGATCACGCCGCGCAGAGCGTGCGTGCGGATGAGCTCTTCCAGGTGCTCGGCATCGGGGTCCCAGGCGCCTGCCAGCTGTGCGGCCGCGTGCGGGTAGGGGAGCAGCACGATGGATGGCGTGCGCGCTCGCCGTACGTCGACGAGCTTGTTCAACACCACGATCCCCACCTCGCTCTCCCACGGCGTGGCGATGAGGCGCAGCTCGCGCCCATCCTCGCGCGGTCGGGCGCAACGAACCGGCGCGCAGACTGCCGTGGGGTTCTCGCCCTCTGGGTCGATGTCGAGCGCTTCCCGGATGCGCGCGGTGAAACTACGCGGAGCCGGGATGTGTCTCGCCACCTCATCCACAGTGAGCGTGGCTTCCAGATCGCGCAGGCTCTCGTTCAGGAACTCGGCGACATGGTGAGCCTCTGCCAACCTCTCCCGTGCGTCGATGATTCGGTCGAGTGTCGACATGGCGTCTCCTTTGCGTTGGTTCGGAGCTTAGCTCCGAGGGTTAGCTCCGAGGGTTACTTGAGCGGCGGCCAGGTGGCCTTCGCGCAGGGGAGGCAGACCGTGCGGTTGGTATGATCTCGACCGATGCCTGCGGGCCAACCAAGTCTGGGATAGGTATCCGGGAGTGAGAATCGGCGCGCTCTTTCAAAACACGCCTCCTGCAACGGCAGACCTTCTCCCTTGAGAAACTCGAGAGCATCCAGGCCGTAAATGCCATACTCGTATTCCAGCAGGAGGTGCCCATCTTCCACCAGGAATCCATGGGATGTCCGAAAGAACCCGGCTTGGATCTGCCAGGCATCAAGCTCGGGCAAGGTGGGAACCTCGATTCTCCAGAGATCAGGGAAGTGGTGGGGGCAGGGCTGGAAGAGAATCATGTCGACCTCCTTGTGAATGAGCGTTCAACAAAATAGACGTCTCCCTGGGGGAAAGACGCCTTGAATCAACCAGAGAAGGAATACGCCGGCCTCAAGCAGACCGTCTTGATAACAAAACGATCGCCATGAGGGCGACGTATTCAGCTTTTCTGTGCATCTTTCCCCTTGCGGGGCTGGAGGTGGCACCTTGTCGTTAGACAGGTTGCCGGTGGGTCAATGAGCCAGTGCTCTCGCCACACTCTGAATACGTTTTCTTCAGTTGTAGCTACAGACTAGCACAGGAGCCTGGGGCGTGTCAAGCACGCGGAATAAAAATCCCAGCCGCGTGGGGCTGGGGTCGTAGTGGCGTCAGCGCGAGTAGGGTCGGCAGACCCGCGCCTTGGCGCTCTGCAGCAACAGGCGCAAGGTGCGCCGCTCGCGCGGGAGGGTGCGGTAGGTGCGCGGTTCGCTGTCGAGCCTAACAGAGAAGGAGAGGAACTCCACCGTCGGCGGTCGCAAGTACTCGCGTACGTAGGGCTCTTCTTGAGCCTGATGCTTGGCGGCCAACGAGGCCATCCACGTCGTCGTCCTGATGAACGTGAAAGCGATGATGGAGATGGCGACGAAGAGGACGCCCAGCAGCCAGGCGAACGTCGTGGCCACACGATTGAGATCCATGGTTCCACCCAGCAGGAGGAGGGAGGTGATTCCGGCGAGGATCAGCAGCCCCAGTGGGCTCATGAGCGGGAGCGCAAAGCGCAAGGCCATGGTGAGGGGATTGCGCGACCAGCGCTCGGGCCAGAGGTAGTTCCCTCGACCGAAGTTCTCGAAGACATCATCCATGCTCTCGTCCAGCAGGTGGAGCACGGGCGACCATCACACGCCCCGAAACAGGGCGAGCGACGCGATCATCGTCGCGACCAGGCGGATGAGCCAGTTCACGAACATCACAGGCGGTTGGACGGAGTAAGCCCACAGGCGCCGTCGGCGGTAGTCGCACTGGTCGATGGGCGAGTGGCGCCACCAGTGGTTGACCCAGGCAGCCTCCCGAGGGGACGGCGGCTTGGCGAAGCAGCCCTCGGGCACGTCGGCGTCCATCTTCGCCGTGGCGGCGCGCCAGCCATCGGTCTGCTCGTCATCATCGAGCATGGCGTGATCGAGTTGCGTGACCCCCCATCCCGAGTGAAACCAGTTGAGACCGTTGAATCGGTAGTTCACATCGGTGGTGAACGCGTGGCCATTGCTGGTCAGCAGATCCGTCTTCCAGTTGACTTTGCGACCCAGGAGGGTATCGCGAAGTTCCGATGAGTGGCGACCGCGACTATTCCAGACGACCATGGCGAAGACGCGGTTGGTTCCATCGCAATGGAATTCGGCGTAGGCGAGTCCCTGCTTGAGCGGGGCGAGCGTGCGACTCTCTCGACTCGGGCTGTAGCGCTCCCCAACGGGGGCGGTCACGATCAGCACCTGTGGATCATCGACCTTCTGTTGGTCGAGCCGCTCGAGCAGCTCGCGAGTGACGCACCAGCTCACCGCAACCGAGCCGGTCGCGATTCTGGGATTATCGATGCGGATATCGAACATGTTTGTTCTCCACTCCAAAGAGACATCTTCGGAGAGGTTAAGACTACTCGAAGCTTCGGCGTTTGTCCAGTCTCTGGCACAGACTCTTGGCACAGTCCCACTTGAAAAAAAATCCCCGAACGAGGTCGGGGGCGTTGCTAGTACGGGCGGTTGAGACGCTTGTCGTCTGGGGAATGTTCTGCCCGCTCGCGCACGTCGTCGATGGTGAGCAGTCGTCCTTTCTCCCACAGCGTGACGAGTCGCCTGATTGCTCCGGGAGGCAGAGACGATGGAGGCATGCCGGGCAGCGCGCCCGTGGGCAAGGGTTTGTCCGTGCGCGCATACAGATCCAGTGTTCGGTTCCAGGAGAGGAACCCACGCCTCATCAGCTCGCGTAAGGTGCCATCGGGTCTGCCACTTTCCTTGAAGTGCTCTGTCACCACACGCAGAATCGCACCTGGGATCGGACGCGCAGCGAGACGTCGTCGTTCCTCAAAGCGATCATTCAGAGGAGATTCGTCCTTGCCCAGTGGCAATCTCATGGCGATCACGGGGATCGCCTCTAGAATCCCGTGCTCGATCTTGGTCATCAACTGACGAGGCGATTCTCTCTCCATGTGTGACTCCTTGTGCGCTGGAGCAAGAGTAGAAAGTCGTGGGGCGATTGTCAACTTTAAGATATCGAGATCAACTGCCCGCACGCGGCGGCAATATCTTCACCCATCGTGCGGCGGGTGGTGGCGATCAGGTGCTTGGCATGGAGGATCTCGAGGAATTCTTGGATCGTGGAGTCCGGGCTTTTCTCGAACTCGCAGTCCGTGAGGTTGTAGGGAATAAGGTTCACGCGCACGTTGCCGATGTGGTTGACGAACTTTGCGAGCGCACGGGCGTGTTCAGGCGTATCGTTCACGCCTTTGAGCATGACGTATTCAAACGTGAGGTGATGGCGGCGGTTGCCATGCAGGGCGAGGTAGCGACGCGCCCAGTCCTCAAGCTTGGGGAGAAATTCGTCGTAGGACGTGGGGACGATTTTTTTGCGCGTCTCTTCGATCGCGGAGTGGAGCGAGACGGCAAGGCGGATATGCGGCCAGTCCTTGTCGGTGAGAATTTGCTCGAGTCTCGGCAGCACGCCCACGGTCGACACGGTGATGCGCGTTCGGCCGATGTCGGTGTGGGCGAGGAGGCTGTTGAGCGCGTCGCGCACAGCCTCGTAGTTGGCGAGCGGCTCGCCCATGCCCATGAAGACGATGTTGGAAATGCGGGGGGAGGTGGCAAAGGTGGAAAAGGTGGTGGAGGTGGAAAGGTAGGAAAGCCAGAACCGGTACTGGTCGACGATCTCGTCGGCGATCAGGCTGCGAGTGAGACCCATCTTTCCGGTCGCGCAGAATCCGCAGCGCATGGCGCAGCCAACTTGCGAGGAGACACAGATCGTCCACGCCCCGCGGCGGTTTTGCATGAGCACCGTCTCGATTTCCTTCTCGCCCGCGACTTTGAGCAGGGCCTTGTGTGTGTCGCCCGCGAGGCTCACTTGGACGGTTTGGGGTTTCACACTCATCCAGGGAATCGCGGCGAGTTCCTCGCGCATCGATTTCGAGAGCGTCGTGAGATCATCCCATCCTTTGGCCGACGAGAAAAATGCTGCTTCGATTTGCTTCCATCGAAACGCCGGCTCGGTCGGGAAGAGCGCGTCAAATTGTTCGCGACGAGACTGGATCATACAAATAGGCGAGGTCCCTTGACCCCGCCTGTATCGGTTATTGCGCCACGACGTTGTCAGTCGGGGCTCCGACCTCGGCTTGCCTGAGCGTCGGAGCTGGTTGTTCTGCCGGAGCTTCCGCAACCTCTACGGCCTCTGCAGCCTCTGCAGCCTCTGCGGCCTTCGCTGCATCTGCAGCCGCTTCAGCTTCCTTCTTTGCCTTTCCGGCCTCTGCGTCTTTCACGGCTTCTTCCGCTTTGGTGGCGAGTTTCACTCGGCGCGTGTCAGAGATGTGGCTCACGTTGCGCTTCTTGCCCTCGACGATTTTTTCGTCGATGAACAAATTCCACAGGGTGTTGGAGACTTCGGCACCTTTATCCATCCAGTACTTCACGCGCTCCACATTGAGCACGAGCTCGCGTGGTTCTTTGCGTGGGTTGTAGTGGCCAAGAATCTCGGTGGCGATTGCCCAGGGGTCGTTGTGTTTGGGCATCACGACCACACGGTACACAGGAGCCCGGCGTGTTCCCACGCGGGAGAGTCGAATTGAGAGCATAGGGGGGGGGTGAGTGGTTGCTTGCCCGCCGAAGCCTCTTGTCCACCGAAGCTCGAAGAGCGAAGGTGGATGGCGTAGGCGGGAGTCGTTGAGTGATTGAGTGAGGGAGTAGTGAGCCCAAGGGTAAAGGAGACAGTCGATTTCGTCAAGGTATGTAGCAGCAGGTCGTGAAGGTGTATCCTATTATTCACTGGCTTCTACTATCTCCCCTCCCCCTTATGAACACTCCTTTTCAAAATGCTCTTGCGCAGCTCGCGCGCGCCACGAGTCTTGCTTCTTTTCCAGTCGATTTTCTCGAGCGGATCGCGCATCCTGATCGCCAGATTCGCGTTTCGATTCCGGTCATCATGGACGACGGGAGTCTGAAGGTGTTTGAGGGGTATCGCGTCCAGTTCAATAATGCGCGAGGGCCTTACAAGGGGGGGATTCGTTACCATCTGGACACGGATATCGAGGAGGTAAAGGCGTTGGCGTTTTGGATGGTGCTCAAGTGCGCGGTGGCTGGGATTCCGATGGGCGGAGGCAAAGGAGGCGTGACGGTGAACCCAAAGTTGCTCTCGAAGGCGGAGCTCGAGCGTCTGTCGCGTGCGTGGATGCGGTCGATGGCCGATGTCGTTGGCCCTCGCAAAGACGTGCCGGCTCCGGACGTGAATACGACGCCGGAGATCATGGCATGGATGGCCGACGAGTACGGAAAGATCACGGGGGACACAAGCGGCGCGGTCATCACGGGCAAGCCCCTCGAGCACGGCGGCTCTGAAGGCCGCGGCACCGCCACGGCGCAGGGAGGGTTCTATGTGTTTGAGGCGCTGCGCGAGAAGCTTGGGTTGGCTGCTTCGTGCCCAGTGGTGATCCAAGGATTTGGAAACGCAGGCGAGCACGCCGCGGACATTTGGAGCAAGGCTGGACACAAGATCGTCGCCGTGTCGGATTCCAAGGCGGCAGTGCGCGACGATAACGGCTTGGACATCGCCGCGCTCTACGCGCACAAACAAACGACCGGAACCGTTGGCGGGTTTGTCGGCGCGCAAACGATTGCTTCGGAAGAGGTCTTATTTGTCCCATGCGACCTCTTGATCCCTGCGGCTCTGGAAAATCAGATCCGAGAGGACAACGTATCGCGCGTCCAGGCCAAAGTCATTCTTGAATTGGCCAACGGCCCAACGACCCCGGAAGCCGACGACGCACTTTTTGCGCGCGGCATCCCGGTCGTCCCCGACATCCTTGCGAACTCTGGCGGAGTGACGGTCTCGACGTTTGAATGGGAGCAGAACCTCAAGAGCGAGCACTGGAGCGAGGTAGATGTGTTTGCGAAGTTGAAGGGTATGATGGAGAAAGAGGCAAACGGGATTTTTGAGCGAGCCACGAGCCTCAAGACTGACCTGCGCCGTGGTGCGTTTGTGATCGCGCTGGAGCGGATTCAAGAGGCCATGAGATAGAGGAAAAGAAAAGACACCCCATGGGAGTGTCGCGTAGCACGTTTTCGCCCCCTCGTTTTGCGGCCTAGTGCCTCTGGCCTTGGATGACGGTTTCTTGGAGCGTGGCGATCACGGCTGGATCGAGCATCTCCAGGGCGGATTCGTAGAGCGCCGTGTACGTCTCCACGCGCTGCGCCTGACAGGCCATCTTGCGCATGTCGTAGCCACCCAAGTTGTCGAGGGCGGAGTACGCCCCCTTTTTCGCCTCGACGCTCATCTGCTCGCCCAGACGTAACGCTTGGGGAAAGAGGTCATAGGCCGCCGTGGCGAGTGCGTGTCGGAATACTCCTTCCACCGTTGCATCTGTTGCGGAAGGGAGGAGCGCGCTCGCGACCGCGTCGGAGAAGGCTCGAAGAGTTCCTTGCGTCTGCCGCTGTGCCGTCTGCAAGAGCCATTGCGCCAAGGCGCTGTGGAACGCGGCCGCATCGGCATTTGGCACTGGCAGGATGTTGAGATCCGCACCGCAGTCGACGTTTGGACGCGAAGGCTTCTGACGTCCCTCGAGCTTTGCTTCCTCGTCTTGGAGCTGGGCGTAGACTTCGCTTGCGTAGATGTCCCACAGGACAATGACGCTCATTTTGCAGCGCAGATCCGCAGGGTCGTACCCGGCGGGGTTTGCCTGCGAGCGGATTCCTGTAGCGTCCAAGCTCGTCGAGCGCAACGCGGAGGCGAGCCAGGCGATGCGAACCTCATACAGCAAGGCCGCCAGACGAAACGCTTGCACCTTGCTCTCCGGGATCGGTGTGCCTTCGCTCGTCTGGTAACGCCCCAGGTCGTCGTCCAGCAGGGCGGGGTTTTTCTGGGCGTAGACGGCTGTGAGCCAGGAGACGGCGGCATCCTCGAAGGCTGCGCTTGAGCGAGGGTCGTCGGATGCCGGTAGCGCGATGGGCACGAGGCCCCAGATGAGCTCGCAGGTCTCGCGACTCATCTGGATGGATGCCTGCGCGGAAGCAGCGTCGGGCAAGAGGATGGCAAAGAGCAGGACGATCGAGACGACCAAGGGCTTCATCATGGCAGAGTCTCCGTAGAGGTTGAAGCTGTGCCAAGTAAAGCCGGTTTTGACGAAAGAGTCAACGTGCCTCGCCTCGTTGGCGCGCGTTTTGGCGGCGCGAGTCCTTTTTGTTATGATGAAGCAACTATGGCGTACAATCATCAAGAAATCGAAAAGAAATGGCAGGACCGGTGGGAGGCCGCGGGCGTGTTTCGTGCCGTCGACGGAAGCGAGAAGAAAAAGTTTTATTGTCTCATCGAGTTTCCGTATCCGTCCGGTGCTGGCCTTCACATCGGCCACCCACGTTCGTACACAGCGTTGGACGTTGTTTCTCGGAAACGTCGGGCGCAGGGGTACAACGTCCTCTACCCCATCGGCTGGGACGCCTTCGGACTCCCAACCGAGAACTATGCGATCAAGACCGGTCGCAAGCCCCAGGACATCACGCGAGAGAACACGGACACGTTCCGTCGCCAGCTCAAGAGTCTCGGCCTCTCCTTCGATTGGTCGCGCGAGGTTAACACAACCGACCCGGCCTACTACAAGTGGACGCAGTGGATGTTTCTGGAGTTTTTTAAAGCGGGACTCGCGTACAAGCAAAAGCAGCCCATCAACTGGTGCCTGTCGTGTAAGAGCGGACTCGCCAACGAGGAAGTCGTAAACGGCAAGTGCGAGCGCTGCGGTGGCGCGACGGAAAAGCGCGAGAAGGAACAGTGGATGATCGCGATCACGAAGTACGCCGACCGTTTGCTCGAGGATCTCGAAGACCTCGACTACCTCGAGAAGATCAAGACGCAGCAGCGCAACTGGATCGGCAAGAGCGAAGGGGCAGAGATCAAATTTCCGATCCCCCTCCTTTCCTCCGATCCCCCCCCTGCCCGACCTGTCCACCGAAGCCTTGGCGAAGGTGGAGGGGGGGTTAGGGGGGGAGGGAGCTGGGAGGTTGCCGACGTCGAAGTATTCACCACGCGTCCCGACACGATCTTCGGCGCCACATTCCTTGTGATCTCTCCCGAGCTTGCCAAGAAGTGGATCGATGTGGGCTGGCAGGCGAGCGAGGAAGTGCGTCGTTATGTGACAGAGTCTCTCGCGCGCGAGGAAATGGATCGCACCGCAGAAGGCAAGGAGAAGACCGGCGTTGATACAGGCGTTGTGGCGATCAATCCCGCGAACGGCAAAGAGATTCCCGTCTGGATCGCCGACTATGTGTTGGGTGGATACGGAACCGGCGCCATCATGGCGGTGCCGGCGCATGACGAGAGAGACTTTGAGTTCGCGCAGAAATTTGGTCTGACGATCAGGCAGGTGATTCAAAAAGTCGGAGCGTCCGTGCGTAGTTTTGTGATGGGGGCAGAGGCGATTACCGAGGATGATTTTAAGAGGATCAACGTGTCTGTTTTTGAAAAGACCGACAAGGGATTTTACAAAGTAGAGATTCCGCGCGGTCAAGAAGCCGACTTTGAGGCACTCATGGTGGAAAAAATGACGCCGGGGTTTTGGAATGAGTATGTCGGCGATGAGATCGTCTTCCTGTTCAAGCACAAGGACGGTCAGGTCGAGCGGCTGGTGATGAACGAAGCGAATCTGGAGCGCATTGACCGGCTCGCCTGCGAGTTCAATGACATTCCGTATAAACCATCCGATCCAGAAAATTACATCAACGGTGCGATCGCCTTTAACGATTGGTATCGTCCGCTCATCGTCCATATCGAGCCGGGTGTTCTTATCAATTCAGGCGAGTTTGACCGCATGGACAGCGAGGACGCAAAATGGGCGATCGTCGACAAGATTGGAGCTCGTCGGTCGGTAAACTACAAACTCCGTGACTGGGTGTTTTCACGCCAGCGATATTGGGGTGAGCCGATTCCGCTCGTCCACTGTGATTCTTGTTCGCCCGAGACCGGTGGTTGGGTTGCCGTGTCCGATGAACAATTGCCCGTCGTGTTGCCAGACGTCGAGAAGTACGAGCCCACCGACACGGGAGAGTCGCCGCTCGCCGCGATAACGGACTGGGTCAACACGACCTGTCCGACCTGTGGCGGTGCGGCTCGTCGCGAAACCGACACGATGCCAAACTGGGCGGGTTCAAGCTGGTACTTTTTGGCCTACGCGATGCATTCGCAACTCAACATTGAGATGTCCTCCCGTCTACCGTCTACCGTCTACCGTTTACTCAACTACTGGCTCCCCGTCGACCTCTACGACGGCGGCATGGAGCACACGACCCTCCATCTTCTCTACTCTCGATTCTGGAACAAGTTCCTCTTTGACCGTGGCCATGTGCCAACGAGCGAGCCATACGCTCGACGACACTCGCACGGCCTCGTGCTGGCCTCCGACGGAACCAAGATGAGCAAGTCCAAAGGCAACGGCGTGGATCCCGACGAGATCATCCGCGACTACGGCGCGGACGCGCTGCGCATGTACCTCCTCTTCATGGGGCCATTTGAGGAGCCGGCGCCATGGAATGTGAATGGGTTGGTTGGGGTACGGAGGTTTCTGGAGAAGGTCGAGCGCGTTGTTCGATCATTCGTCCCATCGGTTCCATCTGTCCCATTCGACCCAAATGCCGCCGTTGCCGGCGTTGTCGAGCGTGCCCTTAAAAAAGTCTCCGACGACATCGAAAGTTTCAAATTCAACACCGCCGTCTCCGCCTTCATGTCCCTCTTCAACGAGATCGCCGACCAGGCCGTGACGCGCGAGCAGCTCAAAAAGATTCTTGTCGTCCTGTGCCCCTTCGCGCCGCATCTTGCCAATGAGTGCTGGGAGATGATCGGCGAGGTCGGGCTCGTTGAGGAACAGGCATGGCCGACATTTGATGAGCGATTGTTGGTGCGCGAGGTCGTTGACATCGCCGTGCAAGTGAACGGAAAAGCGCGCGGGACGATCTCGATCGCGCCGGACGCCGACGAGTCAACTGCACGCGCAGCCGCGCTCGCGGTCTCCGGCGTCCAGAAGCACATCGACGGTCGTGAGATTGTGAAAGTCGTGTATGTGCCAGGGAGGATTGTGAACATCGTCGTGAAATAACCATGTATGCCAGAACAACGACCATTTCAGGACTATCACACCCAGCGTTTTACAACGCCCGACAAACCGCTGAACTCGGAACAACTCCCAGTCGAGATTCGCCAAGAGGATGGGATGCGCGTGTTTGATGGACAGACGGCGGAGTCGTACATGCGTCAGCTTGAGCGCGTGCAAGGGCAAGAAGCCGTTGAGGGGTTTCAACACGTCTTGGAAATCGCGAGGCTTGTAAAGCAAGATGGCGGTCGCGCACTGTTGGTGGGAGGCGGTGTTCGAGACGAAGTGTTGGGGATGCCGTCGAAGGATTTTGACGTTGAAGTGTACGGGATCTCCTTGGATCGATTGCAAGAACTCCTCGCATCAAGAGGGCGTGTGGAGGTCGTCGGCCAATCGTTCGGGGTTCTCTTATTTACCGCGCCAGGAGGATTCAATTTGGACATCTCGATCCCCAGGAGAGATTCAAAAGTGGGAGAAGGCCACAAGGGGTTCGTCATTGAGCCGGATCCGTCCATGTCGATGCTGGAAGCAATGCGACGTCGAGATTTCACCATCAATGCGATGGCGAAGGATCCGCTCACGGGAGAAATATATGACGGATTCGGCGGCGTGGACGATCTTGCGCATCGGAGGCTGCGCGTGACGGATAGGGAGTTGTTTGCCGACGATCCTCTGCGGGTGCTGCGCGCCGCACAATTTGTTGCTCGGTTCGGATTGCGACCCGAGCCTGACACGATCGAGCTTGTTCGCTCCGTCGTTCCAGAGATGGCATCGTTATCCCGCGAGAGGTTCGGCACGGAATGGGCGAAACTGCTCATGAAGGCCGATCGACCTTCCGCTGGTCTGCACGCGTTGCACGAGTTCGGCGTCATCGAACAGTATTACCCAGAGCTTCTGGCGCTGCGTGATACTCCACAGGAGTTCGAGTGGCACCCGGAAGGGGATGTGTGGACGCATACGCTCATGGTGGTGGACGAGGCCGCTCGCGTGGCTCGCACGCACGAGCTCGAGGGAGTAAGACATCGCTATCTCATGTACGCGGCGCTATGCCATGATTTGGGAAAGCCGTCGACAACGAAGTTTGAAGAAGGGCGGCTGCGATCCAAGGCGCATGAGCCGGCAGGCGAAGAGCCGACGCGCTCATTGCTTGCGCGGTTGGGGGTGAACAAGGATGAGATTGAAACGATCGTCAAGCTGGTCAAAGATCATTTGTGGCCTGGGGAGATGTATCGCAAGCATCAGAGGGGAGAGCCGGTGACCGAGGGCGCGTTTCGTCGCCTCGCAAAACGTCTGCATCCAGCAACTATCGAAGATCTCACCTACGTCATGGAGGCGGATGCGGGAGGGCGCGGACCGTTTGTGCATGAGCGCGCGCCCGATCAGATTCTCCTCCCATTCCCCGACAAAGCCGGAGCGTGGACGCGTGAGCAGGCGCGTGCGTACGGACTTGATCGCGAGAAGCCAAAGCCTGTGTTGCAAGGCCGCGACTTGCTGGGGTTTGGTTTTAAGCCCGGCGAGATGTTTGGCAGAATCATTGCGGCCGCCGAGGAATTGCGCGATGAAGGAGTCTCGCGCGAAGTGATTCTTCTACTACTCGAAGGGAGCGGCAGCGCGCAAAAAGCTCTTGAGCGGCTTTCAAAAAATGTGATAGAGTAGGATCGTATGGAAGAGAAAGATGTGACAATCAATGAACTCATGGGCTTTTTGCAGGAGCACATGGTAACCAATGGAGGATTGGATTTAAAATTAGGCAATGTCCAGACCGACTTACAAAATGTCCAGACCGATTTACAAAAAGAAATGCATACGTTACACATGGAACTTCGGTCTGATATTCAAAAAGTGAAGTTGGACTTTCTTGATTCGATGGACGAGAAACTTGGGTCTCTCAAAGGCGATCTTGTCGTGATGATGCGTAAGGAAGACAAAAAAGTCTCCAGTCTCATTGGTCTTCTTCAAAAGAAAAAAGTCATTACCCAAGAAGAGGCGTCCAGTCTGCTCGAGCTTCATCCTTTTCCGCAGATACAGATACGGACATGAAGAAACTTTCAGACTAGATATGGGTAACATTCCACAAGGAGCGCGCAGGGTTTTCAAGGGCGTTCGCTACGAAATCTACCAGTGGCAGCAGAAGATGTACGACGGGAGCGAGAAGACGTTTGAGATGATGAAACGCGCGGATACGTCCGAGGCGATCGTGACGGTGGGCGACAAGATTCTGATTCAAGAGGAAGAGCAGCCGCATGTGCCGCATCCCTTTCTCTCACTGCCAGGGGGCAACGTCGACCAGAGCGAGACGCCGGAAGCCGCTATGTCGCGCGAGCTCCTGGAGGAGACAGGGTACGCGGTGGCGTCGTGGGAGTTGCTGCATACGGTCGCGCCGTTGCAGTCCGTTGCTTGGGACATGCATGTGTTCATCGGCCGCAACGCAACGAAGGCGGTCGAGCCGGTTTCCGATCCTGGGGAGAAGATCACTCCGCGTCTGGTGAGCTTTGAAGAACTACTTGACCTTGTGGACTCCGGCGCGCTTTACCGTTTCGAGCCGACCCTGCGCCTCATGCTCGTGCGCGCGAAGCATCACGTCCCGAGTCGCGAGGCGCTTAGGAAAAGAATTTTTCATCGACCCTCCCAATGAGGCGTTTTATCGAGAACTGTTTGGCAATGGGGCGACGACGACTGTACCGTTTTATTCACCGGGGTGAAAAAAGTGGACGGTATGAACGCTATTCATCAACATAAAAAGACACTCGCGGGGAGTGTCAGAGTTCCGGTGCTTGGTCTGTCGGGTCGGGCACGCTCGTCTGCGCGCGTGGGGGCGATAGGATGAGGTCGGCGACCCAGCGTCCGAAGTCTTCGGCTTCGGTCGCGGTCATGGGGGCTCGCGCGCGATCGAACTCCAGACCCATCCCCGCCAGGAAGCTGAGGCGGAAGACAAGCGTGCGTTCCGGGACCTCGTAGTATAGCCATCTCAAAACAAAATGACTGGTTTCTGGTAAACTAGTGAAGTGAGGAAAACAAAAATAAACAGTGATGAAAAGCAACTTTTAAAGGCGTATCAAAAGACATCACCGCTTCTTCTTGTCCGTCTTAAGTGCCAAGCGATTCTCACTCGGGAGAAAGGAATGAAGCTCGAAGATATTGGAGATCTTGTATCCCGCAGCGAACAGACCGTCGGTCGCTGGACACAGGATTGGAATGATCGACGCATGGCGAGTATTTTTAGTGGCCATGCCAACAATGAAAACGCCAGCAAGCTTACCAAGACACAAAAAATAGAAATCCATGAAGTCTTAAAAAATCCTCCAAGTGAGATGGGTCTCCCAAAAGAGTTCTGGGATGTCCCGGCACTCAAGCAGTACGTAGAGGCAATTTTTGACATCGTGTACGAATCTCCACAGTCTTACCATCTCCTCTTGTCTTTCAGTGACCTGAGCTTCAAGTATCCTGACACCTTCGACATCCGTCGGGATGAAACTCAGATTACGCAAAGAATGAAGGAAATCCATAAAGAAATAGCTCCTTTGCTCAAAGATCCGGAGTGGGAAGTGTTCGCAGCGGACGAAGTCAGGATGCAACTCACCGCCCTTACCAGACGGGCATGGCTGAAGCGTGGTGAGAGAACCGTCGTCAAGGTGAATCGCAAACGAGAGGCACAAAATTATCTGGGTCTCTTAAACCAAAAAACATTTCGTTGCCACTTGTACGAGCTTCCATGGCAGAACCAAAAAGAAATTCTCAAAGCTCTTCCTGATTTCTTAAACACCTATCCAGACAAACGGATCTGCATTGTCTGGGACAATGCACGTTTTCACAAAGGACAGGAGATACGAAAAGCCCTCCGCAATGGAGGTCTTCTTCACAGAGTTCATCTCATCAACATGCCACCGTATGCTCCCGACCATAACCCGATTGAGCATGTTTGGAACACGGCCAAAGCATCGATGGCAAACAAGCAACATGAAAATTTTGAAACAATGAAGTCCGTCTTCCACGGCTTCATCGACGGCCGGACGTTCAACTATGCAATCTGACGTTTTGTTTTAACAAGGCTATACCTTCTTTACCGCAGCAAACAACGGCTCTCCTCCTGAGAGCTCTCCCTCAATCATGTGCGCCAAGACTTCCGAGTCCGTGTCTGACGCAAACAAGTGCCCCTCC
>Ga0082335_1003820_pt1 | contig 23950 bp, 27 predicted proteins | sample Subgrocontami58m_FD_72375 | JGI IMG/M metagenome (GOLD analysis project Ga0082335, IMG submission 72375) | Subsurface groundwater microbial communities from S. Glens Falls, New York, USA - GMW37 contaminated, 5.8 m (SPADES assembly) (version 2) ...
AATTATTGAAACTCACAGACAAACTTGGAAGCATCAGGGGAAATATCCTTATAATGAGTTGTTGAATGTCCTAAGAAATTAGTTCTCGAGGAGCTTTATACTTTCTATATAAATCTTTCTATAAGACACCACTAATAAGTGACATACAACAAACAATTAACTTATATAAACATCCTCCCAGACAATATAGCATGGCAGAAATAAACTTTATCCCTCTCGAATACGACTATTTTGACTGGCAGGGCAGAAATTACGCGAGAATCATAGGACGAGACGATAAAGGGCATAGAGTTTTAATGATAGACTTATTTGAGCCCCATCTTTACGCAATCCTGAAGCCGAATCTAAGTGAAAAGCAGATTCAAGAACTGATTAAAAAAATAGAGAAAATAAAGATTGAATCAGGTTCAAGAACAACAAAAATAGAGAAAATAAAAGTTGAAGAAAAGAACTTCCTTGGAAAGCCAGTCAAGGCGCTGAAAATTTACGTAACTAACTTCAAAGACGCGCACCAGGTTGCAGACAAACTCGACTTTCCTGAGATAGAAGCAAGGCGTGAATACGACTTGTCATTCTCAACAAAGTATATTATAGAAAAAAACCTCGTCCCGTTAGGTTGGTACAAAGTTACAGGCGAAATCCTGAATAATTCGCAGGAATTCGGCGGAATTGATTCGCAGTTTGATGTTGATATCTGTATTTTTGCAGAAAAAATAGAAAAAGCAGAAGAAAAAGCATTCAAGCCGAAAATTTTAGCATTCGACATTGAAGCAGATGAATTCGAGCTCGGAAAAAGCGAAATCCTGATGATTTCTCTTGCTTCAGAGAATTTCAAAAAAGTTCTCACATGGAAGCACTGCCCTGCAAAGCAGGAGTTTGTAGAATGCTTCAAGAATGAGGAAGAAATGCTCGAGAAGTTTGTAGAGTATATCAAAAAGCAAAGCCCGGACATTTTAACAGGATATTTTTCAGACGGATTTGACCTTCCGTATCTGAGAGCACGGGCGCAAAAACTCGGAATAAAACTCTCTCTCGGCGTAGATAACTCGCAGCCGGTTTTTGCGCGGGGCAGAATCCCCTCTGCTTCAATTTCTGGAATAATCCATATCGACTTATTCAGATTCATAGAAACAGTCTATTCTCAATATCTCCAGTCAGAAACTCTCGGGCTAAATGAAGTTGCATCAGAGCTTCTCGGGGAAGGGAAAAAAGATTTCGAATTCAAAAAGTCAGACAAGATTAAACAGCACGAATGGAGGGATTTTTTTGAGTATAACTTACAGGACTCTATTTTAACCCTGAAGCTTGCCGAGAAATTCTGGCCAGACATGTTTGAATTCTCAAAAATACTTCAGGAACCGTTATTCGAGATTACGCGGGATTCAATGTCGAGCCACGTTGAAAATTACCTTATCCATAATCTGGAGAGATATAATGAGATAGCTGAAAAACGCCCGATTCACCAGGAAATAGGCGAAAGACAGGCAAAAGAAAAGTATGAGGGCGCATTTGTTTTCCAGCCCACTCCGGGGCTGTATGAAGATATCTGCGTCTTTGATTTTACAAGCATGCATGCAAGCATCATAGTTTCGTTTAATATTTCAAAATCGACTCTTCTTGAAGGCAGGCAGAAAAATTCATACGAAACCCCTGAGTTTGAACTCGACGGAAAAAAAGAAAAATTTTATTTCACAAAACAAAAAGGATTTTTCCCAGCGCTTCTCGAAGAAGTTGTTCAAAAAAGAAAGAAATACAAAAAAGAGTATGCTGAAGATAAAAATCCGATAAAAAAAGCTAGAAGTAACGCCTACAAACTGCTTGCAAATGCAACTTACGGGTATCTTGGGTTTTTCGGCGCAAGATACTATTGCAGGGAAGCAGCAGCCTCAACCCTCGCATTTGTGAGAAAATTCACTCAGGATTCAATGGATAGAATCAAAGAGCAGGGATACAAAATCATATTTTCAGATACAGACTCAATTGGATTTCAGCTTTCAGGCAAAACTCAAAAGCAAACTCTCGACTTTTTAAAAAAATTAAACTCTGAACTGCCCGGGATAATGGAGCTGGATTTAGAAGACTTCTACAAGCGAGGGCTGTTCGTCTCAAAGCGCATGACAGAAGCAGGCGCAAAGAAAAAATACGCGCTTATTGATGAAAAAGGAAAAATAAAAATTCGCGGCTTCGAGACAGTGAGAAGAGATTGGTGCAACCTGGCAAGAAAATTGCAGAGTGAAATTCTCGAACTGATTTTAAAAGAAGGAAATGAAAAGAAAGCTCTTGAGCTTGCCAAAAAGACAATCATAAACTTGAAGGAAAGAAAAGTCAACCGAGAGCAGATAATGATTAGAACCCAGCTTAAAAAGCCAATTTCAGAATACAAGTCAATAACCCCCCACGTTATAGCAGCAACAAAGATGAAAGAAGCAGGCATGCCGATTGATATCGGCATGTCAATCGAATACTTCATAGCCGAGACAAGGAAAACAAAGAAGCTTGTCAGGGAAAAAGTCAAACTATCTGATGAAAAAGGCGAATACAACATAGAATACTATTTGGAACATCAAATACTGCCCGCAGTAGAAAACATCTTCGATGTTTTCGAAGTGAACATTCACGAGATAAGCGAAGGAAGCAGGCAAAAAAAGCTTTTCTAGAAAAGCTTTTTTAAGATTCTAATTCTCATGTCAGGAATGCTCGCTGATGTTCGCATTTCTGAACATCCTAACCAAGAAAATGCTAGAAGCATTTTCAGGGCCCCAAAATTCAGTGAATTTTGCGGAGTCGCATATGGCGACTTTCACACATTCGTATAAGTGTCATTAACCAAAAGCCAAATCTGCCCGCGGGGTTTTTCTTCGAAAAACTTTCAATCTGTTCCTTCGCTTCGTTTAAACCGCTTACGCTTCAATTTCAGATTAATACTATGAAGTTCGCAGAATGATGTTTAAACAAAATTCCCGAGAAAGTACTATTAGATAATTTGGAATTTGCATACCCTCTACGCCCAACTCGCAAGCCTATTAATTTTAACAAGATGTTGGGGGCAGACGGAACGACTAACTAATGAAGACAAATGCTTAAATACAAAGCAAAAATTAATAAACTTACTTGGCATATCCTAATAATCTAACAAAAGAGGAGAACATGGCAGCTAACATTTTAAGGGCAATTTTGAATATAGTCTCATTTGGAAATACAAACCTAAAGAACTATGCTTCTACATATCTAAGCAAAGTTAATGCTGTAGGCGAGCAATTAGAATTTTATCTTAAAGATGCAATAGCATCATCTTTTAAGCTTTCTCAAGAAAAGAAAGAAGAAGCATATGCAAAAACTTTTTCTTGGCTTGGAAACCAAAATCACCCTCCCGATTTAATAATTAAAAATAGCGATGCTTTTGAGATAAAGAAAATTAAGGGTTTCAAAAGCTCTTTAGCACTAAATAGTTCGCCACCAAAAAATAAACTTCGCTCAGAGGATATAAGAATAACTGCTGATTGTAGAAAATGTGATAGCGGAAACTGGGAAGAAAAAGAGCTTTTTTATGTAATAGGAAATGCTAAGGATGGAAGTGTAAAATATTTGTTTTTTGTTCAAGGCACTTGTTACGCTGCCGAACATTCAGTTTATGATAAAGTTCATGAGCCAATAAAGAAAGAAGTAGATAAGGTTCTTGATTCTCTAGGATTGGAGAAAGGCGAAACAGTAGAATTAGGAAAAGTTAAGCGAGTTGACCCTCTGGGGATAACTGAACTAAGAATACGAGGGATGTGGAGCATAGAAAATCCACTTAATGTTTTTGAAAATTTGTGTAAGATTGAAGATGAAGACAAATTTCATTTATTTGCTATAATAAAAAAGGAAAAGTATTTATCTTTTCCAAGAGAAGACATTAAAGAAATTGAATCTCATAAAGAAGTTTCTGTTAAAGATGTAAAAGTAAAAGACCCTAACAATCCTGCTAAATTAGTTGAAGCTAAACTTATAACTTACAAACAAAAATGAAAATAGCATCTTTTTTCTCAGGAGCAGGCGGGCTTGACCTCGGCTTTACAAATGCAGGATTTAAGCTGGCTTTTGCTAACGATAACTGGGAAGGATGCTGGGAAACTTTTGAAAAAAACCACAGAATCAAGATAAATAAAAAATCAATTGCAGACATAAGCCCTGACGAAGTTCCTGATGTTGTTGGATTTGTTGGTGGACCGCCTTGCCAAAGCTGGAGCCTAGCTGGGGCAATGAAAGGAATAAATGACCCAAGAGGCAAACTGTTTTATGATTATGTCCGGCTGATTAAAGAGAAAAAGCCCCTTTTCTTCTTAGCTGAGAATGTTGCAGGAATTTTATCTCCAAAGCATTATTCAGAGTTTATGAAGATTGTGCAGGCATTTAAGGAAATCGGTTATAATGTTTCTTATAAGCTTTTAGATGTTAAATATTATGGAATTCCTCAGGAGAGAAAAAGAGTAATTATTGTTGGCTACCATGAAAGCTTAGGAAAGACTTTTGAGTTTCCGCCAGCAAGCTTAAGATTAACAACTTTAAAAGAAGCAATAGGAGATTTATCTTCTCCGAGTGCAGCTAAAGAAAAAAATAAAACCAATGGTGGCTTAAAAGTTCCAAATCATGAGTATATGAATGGTGGCTTTTCAACCATCTACATGTCAAGAAATAGGGTTAGAAATTGGAATGAGCAGTCTTTCACTATTCAAGCGGGCGGAAGGCATGCCCCTATTCATCCCCAAGCCCCCAAGATGAAGTTTATTGAACAAAATAAAAGGGAGTTTGTAAAAGGAAAAGAAAATTTATACAGAAGGCTGTCGGTCCGCGAGTGTGCAAGAATACAGACTTTTCCAGATGATTTTGTCTTTTGCTATAATGATGTGGCAGATGGCTATAAGATGATTGGAAATGCTGTTCCAGTAAAATTTGCTGAGACCATAGCCAAGAAGATTATGGAAGACTTAAAAGAACTTCAACTAAAAAACAAAATTACAAATTTACAGATAAACTTTCCTAGAAAAGAAATTGAAGTTTCTGCAAGATAAACTTAAAAGAAATAGGCTTGTCTTTATTTGGATTTATCATAAGTTTTTTTCTGAAAAAAGCTTTTGGTCAAGCTCTCTGCGAAATTAACTCTTTTGGATGTTTTATGGGATTCTTGATGTATACCCTCCCAGTAATAATCATCGTGGCGTATTGGATGATAAAAATCTATCCCTATGTAGAACCCTGTCTAAACTAAAAATGTCTTCTTTTTAGAAAAAAGAAATCTGCCCTTAATTAACCACATCTAATTCGGCTAACCGAAGCTAATACCTCCCCCAACACGAAACTAAAAGTGCCCTCTCTGAATACTGATAACAACTCTCACTTTCCAACCTTCCACAAATTCCAAATAAAAAACCTCGGGAATTACGCTCAGAAACAGATTTTCAAGCAGATTTGTCAACGCGAATCTCTTTGTTCGCACTCGCGCTTCTGTCAAGAACCTATGGTTCTTGATCACCCTAAAATTTCTTCTGGAAATTTTTTGGTGTCAGAAGTCGGTTAATGTCTATTGAACGGCAAATCCCTCATTCTTTCCAAGAATGTTTCTCTGAACTCGAAAACAGGATTTGACCTAAGTTTTATCTTGTTGATAATTTTATGTCAGGAATGCTCACTGATTTTCGCATTCCTAAGCATCCTAAAAATGCTTCGAGCATTTTTTTGATGTCAGGATAAAACCTCGTTCAACCTGACTCATTCTCCGAACCTTTGGCGCGCTCTGCTCGCGCGCGCGTCTCTAAATTTTAAGTGAAATAATGCAAGGGCGAGCGCGCTCGCCCTTCGGGCTCGCAATAATAAAGCTATTTTTTAGTTTTTAGGAAGGTACGGAAACCCTTTTAAGAGCGAAAGAAAGTCAGCCAAACAAAAATTACACGGCAAAAAACATTAATCCAAACCCCAAGCCCCATAAATAATTTTTTAACAACCCCAATATTATCTGTACAGCAAGATAATTTATTTTTAGAACGAGTTAGCGTTTAATCGGTTTTCTTTAATTCAGAATAATCATCTAACTTTCTTGATTTCCTCAATCCTCTTCCCTGCTGAAATCGAGCCAGAGAACATTTTCCAGAAAATTCTTGTAATCCATTCAGTCCACTCCTTATCATTTATAGTGTAAAAAATAAAAGTTTTCGTGCCGAGCTCCTTCTTTCTCCCCGTCGGCTCTTTGACTTCTTTAAGATTAATTATCTTATTGTCAATAACACTAACTCTCAATGGCTGCTCCCTATGCCTTATTTCAACAACTTCCTTCCCATATTTAAAATTCAGCGACAGAAGCTTCTCAATATTCTCCTTCCCCCCAACATCAACCCTGCATACCACTTTCATTGTTATCCCTTTTCCAGCCAATTCATCAAGAACCTTGAAAACATTAGTCTTTCCATCATCAAAATTAATAAATGAGAGATTTCCAGAAAAAAATAATATCTGTTTTTTTGCCTGAAGCAGCAGTTCTTTAAACTCATTCAATCTTCCTGCCTTAGATTCATCCTCCCCTTCTTTAATCCACGCAGTTTTATGCTTTTCAGAAACATGCTGAAAAATATCAAACCCTGAAAAATCATATTTAGTTCTTCCAGCCATTATCTGCTGCTCCAGCTGCTCCTGAAACACGCTTCCCTTAATTTTCTCAACACTCGCCCAAAAAGCAATTTTCAGCGCGCCCCTTGTCCCTTCCCTGAAAACCCGCGTAGAAATCGTCCCGAAATTCTTTTCTATTTCCTGAATATACCTGTCAGCTGTCCTCCAATTCTTCCCAGTATGCTCAGCAATCTCCTGAACACTCCTTGGTTTCAGGCAGACAAAATCCTCAATTTTTTTAATTACCTCTGTATCAAGCATAAAATCATATGTTTCCCTTATTTTTAAGGATTTGTGTGACATGCAACACCATGCACATTTTATGTTCAGAAATAGATATATAGTTTACAACTCTATATTTTAGTATGCAAGAATTGAAAGGAGGTTTAGATTAAAATGGGAGGATGTTACAGTTATGATTACAGAAGCAGAGAGCCAAAAAAAACGCAAGCAAAATTAGAAAAAATATCTGCAAAAGGAGTTGTTACAAAGCTGATAAATGCTTTCTGGAAAACGGGAGAAAGAGAAAATCTCATAAAGGCTCAGGTTGCATTTGCCAGCTCAAACAAATCAGGATTTTTCCTGCGCCTTGCAGACTCGCAGGGAATAAAAAACGCAGCAGACATTCCAAAAGAATTCCCGGAAACAGAATACGAAGTCAAGTTTGATGTCGAGCCAGTAGAAGGAAACGACTCTGAGCCCGGAATAGCTGACTATCTTAATGCATTCGACTTTCCTGCCGTAGCCACCGCAAGATTTTTGAAAGACCCTGTTAATATCACAGCAACAGGAGTAAACAATTTCTACGGAAACAACGGCGAAGAAAGATTAGTTGTAATAGAAAAAGGCGGAAATCTCTATCTAAAGGAAAAAGGACCGGCAGCCCCGTTGGAAACAAATGTGGAATTTCAGGAAGTAGTTATAAAGAGAACAGAAACAAGATATCCGGCAAGCTTTTCAGAAGTTCAGGAAAAAATAAAAGAAGTCACGGAAGAGGGAGCAGAATACAAAGGCAAAATAAGAAAAGAAAAAGGCGATGCATTTTTGCTTGATACTTCAGATGGAAGGCTCTACTCAATGAGTTTTACAAGAGCACATTTGATAAAGCCAGGTGAAAAAAATGAGTCAGGAATTCAGCGCCAGCTCGAACTGGAATATGCAGGATACATTCCGAAATTCCCGGGATTTAAGCTTAATTCAGAAGAGCAGATTGTCGAAGGAATGGTTGACCTTGCAAAATACACAGGAGTTATGTATTCAAATGCGCCTGTAAAAAATGGATGGAGAGCAAATCTCAAGCTGACCGGGGAAAGAAAGTATGATTTTATCACAGGAAACAAGGCAAGCCTTGAAAGAACACTTCAGCCGGTCCTGCTTCTTCCAGAATCAATGCCAGTTTACATAGGCGAGGAGCAGTAAAATGCAAAACAATTTAGTTTTTTTATGCGGACCCCACGGCTCTGGAAAAACAACACTTGGAGATGAAATCGCAAATCAAAACTCAAGAATAGTGATTCCAGAGCTGTTCTCCCGCAATTTAAAATTCCACACAACACCGATATACAGGCAGGCGCTGAAAACAGGAACAAGAGCATCTGAAAATTTTGAGTATCTTCAGCTTGCAAAGCAAAATCCAGGCAGGATTATTTTAGGAAACCGCTGCGTATATGACGTTTTAGCATACAATCAAGTCTATTTAAAAAAGAAATGGATTTCACAGGAAGAGTATCAAAAACTAAACTCTCTTATTCCATTCATGTTTCAGGAAGAAAACCAAGAGCCATATGCAATTGTATTGAACCCGGGTTTTGATGTTTGCAGAACTCATCTGCAAAAACGCTGGGAGAAAAAAGCCAAAAAATGGAATGAAGAAGATGAAGATTATCTGAGAACTGCATGCAGTTCCTATGAGCAGTTTCAAGATAATCAGAATATTTTATGTATTAATCACGAAGTTAATTTAGATTCACAAAGAGAAATAGCAGAAGCAGAAGACTGGATAACTTCTCTTTCACACGAGCCAGTTGCAGTTTAAAACACTCTGAATTATATCTCAATTATCTTCCCCCTTCTTCCCACATTAACAACCTTTGTCTTTCCAATTTTTTCCTCCATTCCCTCTAATTCATGTATATGCCCCGAGATAAACAAATCAGGCTGGAACTTGTCAATTGCTTTCCTTATCCCGCTCGAACCAGGAAATCCTGACAATTCAGACCTCGTGCCTGCAGCGTGCATATGAGTTACCAAGATTTTTTTCTCAAGAGTTTTTATTTTCTCAAAATTCTTCCTTAGCTTGTCAAACGCTCTTTTTTCGCTAATCATGCTTGTGCCAAAACAAACATACATTCTTGTCTTTAAATCCATCAAGGTAAATTTATAAATAAAGCATTTTTTCTTGTCATTTACCTTCTGCTCTTTCGCTTTTTCTTTTAATTTTTTGACTGCAGATGCATAATGCTTGCTTATCATCAAGCTATACCAAAGGACATTGATATTTCCTCATTCATGCCTTTGGTACTTCAGAAATACCTCTTATTTCTGATAGTGCTCAAAATCTTACGATTTTGACATCAAGCGAAAGACATAAAATGTTGGTGAATTATTTATGTCTTTCGCTATAGATTTTAATTCTGTCCCGCTTACAGCCATATAGAAAGATATAAAAACACCAGAAACAAAATTCAATTATGGCGCAAAACAATGTAAATCTTCCGGGCGGATTCGGCGGGCTTATGAGATTCAATGAGGAATACGAGTCAAAAATAAAGCTAAAGCCAGTTCACGTGATTGCATTCTTGATTTTAATTGTGATTTTTGTTCTGGGATTGAATATCTTCTTTCCTATTAAGGCAGTATAAATAACAGCACAATAATCCTTATAAATATAGAATTCTCATTCAAAACCATAGCTCCTTACATAACTCTGTTCAGTGCTGATAAGAAAGAAAAATTAGCCGAGAGAGTAGAAGCGATTAATTTGGAAACAAAAGACAAGAAAAGAGTTAGTCTGCTTATGAGGTTAAGTTTCTAGCAGGAATCGATATAAAGAATATGGATGGTGATGCTCCAGCAAGTAGATTTTTACAAAGGCGGGACTATGAAAGCGCGCTTACCGAACTGACCCGGGAACTATCTCCTTTGCTGCGAAGATTTACAATGAAACTAACCCAATTTTCTTACGACCGGGGATTTAATGAAGAAGACCCGAAAGAGGTTAATTATATCCTAAAAAGAATGGGATGCAGAAGTTTTACTCCACCTCAGCCAACCTGCTGCTAACATTTAAATATCTCGCTAATTTCTAAAAAGGATGATAGGCGGAATCAATCCTAAGCAAATGCAGGCAATGATGAAGCAGCTTGGCATGAAAAATGAGGAAATTCCTGCTTCAAGAGTTATAATTGAGTGCGAAGATAAAAATATAATTATTGACAATCCTGGCGTGATTAAAGTTACAATGCAGGGGCAGGTTCAGTTTCAAATCAGCGGAGATATTTCTGAGGAAGAAAAAGAAATAAGCGAGGAAGACATCAAACAAGTAATGGAAAAAACATCAAGTTCGCACGATGAAGCAAAAAAAGCGCTCCAGGATTCTAACGGCGATTTAGCCGAGGCGATTTTAAGTTTGAGTTAACTTATATTTAACTTGTCAATAACTTTTGTCTCAACTCCTCGCGATTGATAATATGCCCAAACCTCGTTCGCAACAGTTCTCGCTTTCCACTTTCCTGGTCTCCAATAGCCCCTGCAAACAACAGAGTTCCAAAACAGTTCTTTTCTCAATGAATCAAAAACATAGTACGCCACAGAAGGCACATCACCTACAAATCCCCCATTAGTTCCAACAATTAATTCTATTTTTCCAATCCCTTTAGCATCCCCTATATGCTGAATAATAGTCTTAGATTGTCCTTTCATAAATCTTACATCAAAACAGTATTTATAAGCATTATTACAAACCAATAGTTATATTAATCCGAACTTCTTTAGTAGAATATGGCGGAGGAGAGATATATACAGAACTTGGCGCAGGCTCAGAAATCACTGCAGATAGCAGACCATATGACATATATAACTTATCCTCTTGTAAAAGAAAAACGGCTGCTGCTGAAAGTTCTATCAGAATTATCGGCTGCAATTTTAAGCTCAATAAACGCAATTCTTCAGTACGAGTATTATTGGAAAAGAATCCAGATTTATAATGACGCGCGGGCTAATTTTGAAACATTCAAGAGGATTTCAAAGCGATACGATTTGGGTGAGGAGCAGGTTAGAAAGTTAATTGAAATTCTCGAGCTTGCAGAGAGGCATAAAAAAAGCTCATTTGAATTTGTGAAAAATGAAAAGATAGTAATAATGTCGGATAATCTTGCTCCTTCTTACGTTACTCTTGAAAAAGTGAAGGAATTTTTAATATACGCTAAGGACTTTCTGAAAAAAGTGAATATGACAGTAAACAAATCCCATCAAAAGATATAAATACTGCTGGGACTTGATAAATCCTGCATAACTGAGGACCAGCCATGGAGAAGATTATACAGGAGAAGATAAGCGCAGACCACTTGTTGTATGTCAGCTTAAAATACACCAAAACATGTGATGTAATGCTGAATCTTATTGCGCGGTGGAAGAGCATGCTAGAGATGAGCGTGCAGAGAATTCTGGAGCATGCAAAAAAGAAGAAGGCGATTAAGAGCATTCCCGAAGCTCCAAAGCCCCAGATAGAGCTTATGAAGGAGATCTATAAGAAAAATCTGGAGATGCTTGCCGCGGTTGAGCTTTATGAATTCTTTAAGAGGGTGGAGAATGCGGAAAAAATGCGGGAAAATGAATTCAGGAAGAATGTCTGCCTGAAAATTCTTGACAGAGGCGAGTGGATAACGATTGATATGGAAAAACTGAAAGAGTACTCGCTGGTTTTAGAAAGATTTATAAGCCAGGCAAAACAAATTCTCGCATAGTGTTGATTAAAAAGAGAAAAAATGAGCAAAATTTTTGTTGTAACTTCGGGCAAGGGAGGGGTTGGAAAAACTACTACCGCTATCAACCTTGCTGCTGCTTTGAACGAGCTTAAGGAGGATGCAGTACTAGTTGATACTAATCTTACAACTCCTGATGTTGGGGTATATCTTGGCGCTCCGATTGTTCCTGTTTCTTTGACGCATGTTTTAATGGGAAAGGCGGATGTGGATGAGGCAATATATGAGCATGATTCCGGAACTAAGATAATTCCGTGTTCGCTTTCTATAAAGGAAATGGAGAAGATACACCCTGAGAAGATGAAGGAGATTGCAAAGCGACTTAGAAAAATTTCTGACTACATTATATTTGATTCTGCTGCCGGACTAGGGGAGGACGCACTCGCTGCGATTTCGGCTAGTGATGAGGTTATAATCGTTGCGAATCCTGAACTGCCGTCAGTTACAGATGCGCTGAAGACTGCTAAGATGGCTGAAAATCTTGGGAAGCCAGTACGGGGAGTGATAATAACAAGAGTGAAAAGCGACGGACTGGATATGCCCTACGCGAATGTTAAAGAAATGCTTGAACTTCCTATTCTGGGAATTGTTCCTGAAGACTCAAAAGTAAGGCACAGTCATGTGATGAAAAACGCTGTTCTTTATACTCATCCAAAATCTGGGGCTGCCCGAGCTTATCGGGAAATTGCAAAGAAATTGACTGGGAAAGAGTATCCAGCCGAGAAAATTTCGTTCTGGAGAAGGCTGTTTGGATAAGTTTTTATTCAGGATAATACCTTTGCAGTATAGAATAACTATCGCTATCCTGCCTCCCGACTATCTTTCCAAACACAAAAGAGGAAACTTTTTTCTGTTCTAATATCTCGCTAACTTCATCAAGTTTATCTCTGCCTGCAAGTGAAAAGTCAATAACATCAATAATCTCTCCTGGCGCCCAATTGCTGTCACCGTACATCACTAAACTTATCCCATTCCTGCTGTGGTCTAAATGAAAATTGCCAGAAGGATAAAAAATTAGTCCTCGAGGAGAAACTGGCCTGTAAGCATCCAAATACTCTAAGAGCCACTTCAAATGCAAAGGGCTAATATTCTCGGCAGTTTGAAGTGCAGGATTAAAAAAAAGCGGCTTCAAAGCAGAAATTCTTATAGAATCAGTTTCAATAATCCTGCCTGATATCCAAACTCTTCCTTCTAATACCTTATCGTATTTTCCCAGAAATTGCATTACAACTGAACTAAGCTCTGCTTGATTTTGCATAAAAAACCAATAAGAATGTACTTTAAAATAATTGTTGTAATAGAAAACAATAAATACATCGGAATTCTCAATTACTCAGGACCCATAGTCTAACGGCTACGACGTCTCGTTCACGTCGAGAAGATTCGCGGTTCGATTCCGCGTGGGTCCATTTTCCTATTTCTAAGGATTGACTCTCCAACTGTTTCCTCAAAAGGGGTTTAGAAAATTAATCATTGATAAATAAACTATGCAAAGGAACAAAAATGATAGTAAGGATGCCTACAAAAATTGAAAAAAAGACCAAAACCGAACGTTCTTTGTTTTTTGTAACAGAGATTATTCCAGTAACAAAAGCAGTCATTTCAATGAGGAATGAAACAGGCACAGTTACATCCCACCAATGATCATCAAAATTAAGTATTTTAAGCGCTAAGACTGAAATAACAGAAATAGCAATTACTATTAAGAAAATAATATTCAACCATGCAGACCATTTACCTAATTTTGTTTGGGGTTTTATTATCATGTCATTCTTAATATATTCTGTGTTATAAATCTTATCAAAAAGCGGATAATACAAAGTATATCAAAGGGTGTAACAAAAAGCATTACATGCCCCCAAAAAGTTTTCGCTTTTGAATACAATGTTTAGAATAGTAAAGTGAAAACTTTTTCCACGAATCCTGTAACAATTTTTATTGCACAATTTATTATGCTATTTATAACAAAAAAGGTGTCAAAATTTGATACAAAAATTATGTGTATAAGGTGTATTTCTCAATCAAAAATAAACTATAGACAGTTTGAACAAACAATAAATCCTAATACAATATCAAAAACCCCAAAGATTTAATCTCTCTCTTCTAATGGTTTCAAGAAGATACCAAATTGTAAGCTTGCTTTATCTCCCATCTTAACATCAGAGAGTTGCAAGAAATCCCTAAATCTCCTATAGGCTGTAGGTTTTCCAAATATTCTGGCTGATAACCTCCTTAATCTTGACGAGATTTCTGGCAATGGGGTAAACTCTCGTTCAAATGGACCGCCAACAGCCCTCGTGCCATCTTGATCATAAAATCTAGATGACCCCGAACTCTGATTGTTCCATTAGGATGAAAAAAAGCCACACCCCGGGCATGACCCCCGCTTGCTTCCCATTTAGCATATTCTCTATATCCGTTATCAAACATCTGCTGATAAAACTCTCGTTCCATGCCCATACTATTTCTTATTTTACCAGCCTTTTAAGTATTATTGTTTGTAATGACTATATCCCAGTGATACTCTCACGCCGGCACTCTCACATGGCGTCAGCGAGTCAGAGTTAGCTGTCATAATCTCCCCTGAAAACTTAAACCCTTAACTAATTTTTGCGCCATTCTCGATATCGCCGTCAAGAAAAATTGGATTAATCTTGTCTGTAACAAGAACAACAATCCCTTTTGCCATCATCCCAACAACAATCTTATCTCCGGCGTTGGCATTAATTTCAAAATTCGGGATAAATTCCTTCTCACTAACTATTATTTTTTTCTTTTTATTTAAACCTTTTAGGGTAGCCACTCGCAAATCCAGTTTCGCAAATTCATCAAATTTTATCATGTTCATTGTTTGTACACTGAAGCCACAAAACCTCGTATATCGAGCGCGACTATTTTTACAATATCTTCCATCTTCAAGATAATTACTGGAGTTATATCTAATTTCTGGTTTATTAATCTTTCTTTAACATTAATTCCCCTAGAGAGTAAAATTGCTTTAAGTTTGGAATTAAGCTCATATTTTTGCAGTTTTCTTGAATCTTTGCAAACAATAACTCCCAACTGCAATTCTGCATGCTTCAAGGCAGATAAAAATAAGTCTACATCGTTTGAGTCAATAAGTGAATACTTTGCCTGCAAGCCAAGATTTATTTTTCCAAATATTCCTGCATCTAGAGTTATCACGCCGTCAATTCCAAAATCTCTTGTCTTCTTTGTTTTAATTAATGGAATTCTTCGATACTCGAAAAAGTCATAAACAATGTCCTGAAAGCAGAAACCTCTTTTATCTTCTGCAACAGATTTTAATTTATTGACTAGAAAATCAAGAATGTATCCTTCTATTTTCGTTTTATCAAACATTAAGTCATCTCTAAATGTAATTTCAGATTCTGCATCTGAGAAAATGTTATGCTTCTTTAAATTCAATTCTTGCGCCATCTTTAGTAGAATTAATTGGCTTCAAAAGAACGCACTTGCCTTTTTCATGCCCCGCCGCTAACAGCATGCCCTTGCTCTCAATTCCTCGCATGACTCTCGGCTCGAGATTCGCAATTATAACTATTTTTTTATTCTTTAATTGCTCTTTCTTATAAAACTGCTTTATTCCGGCGCAGATAACTCTCTCCCCCAATTCTCCGACATTTATTGAAAGCTTGTAAAGCTTATCCGCCCCCTCAATATCCTCCGCCTTCTTTATCTGAGCAACTCGTAAGTCTAACTTTTCAAATTCCGAAAATCCAATCGTAGCAACATTAGTCATAGTTTCATTAATTTTAGGTTGTTTATTAACTTTATTATTCACCAGCGTCTCTTCCTTCCCTTTCTCTTCCTCTGCCTTCTTAAACAAAATCTCTGCCTTCTTTATCTTGCTTACTTTTAGAGGCTTTTTGATTTCAGAATATTCAATCTTAAAGCCAAACAATTTAGCAATCTTTCCGCTTGTTTCAGGTATAAACGGAGAAAGCAAAATCGCAATCGCCTTAATTGAATCGGCAAGCTCGTAAAGCTTTTTACTATCGCCCGACTTCCAAATTTCATTTTTCTGAACATACAAATTGCACTCGTCAATAAACTCAAATATTAAATTAAGAGCCTTATCAAACCCATAATTCTCCATTTTGCTCTCAATTTCCCTTAATTTTAGCTTTTTAGCAAGTTTATTTTCTGTTTTCTTGATTCCATACTTCTCCGCGAGAGCTGAGACTCGGGAAACTAAATTACCGAGCTTGTCCGCAAGCTCGGAATTATTTCTTTCAACTAACGATTTTTCTGAAAAGTCGCCGTCACTCCCCTCAGCAAAAGGAAAATTCCGCAATACAAAATATCTTATGCTATCCGCGCCATACTTCTCAACAAGAACCTTAGGAGAAATTACATTTCCCAGACTCTTGCTTATCTTCTGCCCGTTAAAACTTAAAAATCCGTGAACAAAAACAGTTTTAGGCAGTTTATATCCTGCTGACTTCAAAAAAGCAGGCCAGTAAACAGCATGAAACCAACTGTTATCCTTTCCAAGCAAGTGAATATCAGCAGGCCAGTATTCCTGATTCTTGCCCGCCCCGGATAAATAACTAAAAAGTGCGTCAAACCAAACGTAAACAATATGTTTCTTATCTAAAGGAAATGGAATTCCCCACTTAAAACTAGTTCTCGAGATGCTTAGATCATTTAATCCTTCCTTAACCCGGCTGATAATCTCATTTCTTCTAACATCGGGCAGAATAAACTCTTTATGCTCTTTGTATAAATTCAGCAGGAACTTTTGATATTTAGACAATCTAAAAAAATAGCTTTCCTCCTTTAGTCTTTCAAGAGGCCGATTGTGTAACGGACAACAATTATTAACTGCCTCTTTCTCAGTATAATATGCCTCACATCCAACACAGTACAATCCTTCATAATGCCCTTTGTAGATATCTCCATTCTTATTGCATTTTAAGATTACTTCCTGAACAAGTTTCTCATGATCCTGGTCAGTCGTTCTGATAAACCTATCCGGCTGAATGTTCAAAGCGCTCCATGCTTCCTTGAATCTTTCTGAAACTTCATCAACAAAATCTTTAGGAGCCCTATTTAGTTTCTCAGCAGCTTCCTGAATTTTCTTTCCGTGTTCGTCAGTGCCTGTCAGGAAGAAGACGTCCTCGCCAAGAAGTTTATGCCATCTTGCGAGAGCATCAGCTGCAATTTTCTGGTAAGCATGCCCGATATGGGGCTCTGCATTCGGATAGTCAATCGCAGTAGTGACATAAAATTTTTTCTTGGTTGCCATAGTTTAAATAACAAGGGATAGTTATTTAAATTTATCAGTACAGTAAATATCGAGCGCTGATAGTATAATGGCAGTATGAAACCTTCCCAAGGTTTAGACCCGGGTTCAATTCCCGGTCGGCGCATTTACAGGAATGTATTCCTCTCTGCCATAATTATCTTTCACGACATTAAATACTCTTACTTCTGGAGGAGTTCTGTCTCTTTTCCATTTTCCTTCTTCGTCCTGAACATATTTTTTAAAAAAACCTGCTTTTAATTTAAAAGAGGGTGTACGCCCTGCCCACAAGTGTTCGCCATAATTACGATCAGTTGTATAAGCAATGTGCACATTAGACAATTGCCTGACAAAAGCCACATCGCGCGCTCCATCTGGAAACTGAAAATAAACTTCCCCGAATTTGTGCCCATTCCAATGGTAATCAGAAGTCTTAACTCCTCGCCACACTCCATTTTCTACAACTGACTCTGTTCTTATTGGTCCTCCAAATATTGCGGCGGTCGCTATTGCAGACACTCCAAAACCAGGAAGCGCAACATTGTCTGAAATAAACGTTCCAGGTTTTGGAACATAGACGGAGCATCCGCCAACAGCCAAGCTTCCCAAAAGGAAAGCTCCTGCTAGTGATTTCTTTGCATGATTTAAAATTTTTTCAAGCATTTTACAGATTACTGGTAAATCGGGGGTTTATAAAACTTTTTAAATCCTATTCTGCATAAACATGCATGGCAAAAGAAAAAGAGGCAAGCAACTTTCTTTGGGAAAAGAAAGTTGGGAAAGAAACCTATGAGAAAAAGAAGACGATGAAACTTTCCATAAAAGAGGGAATGGCTGCTTCCGTGACTTCGGGAGCTGGCGAAGCGTATATCTCTCCGTTTGCTCTTGCAATAGGCGCGAATAACGCCCAGATAGGACTTCTAAGCTCAATTCCAAGCATACTCTCGCCCCTTTCGCAAATTGCTGGAAGCAGGATGATGGAAAAGCACTCAAGAAGAAGAATAATATTCACGTCCGTTCTCCTTCACGCGCTAATGTGGCTTCCGATTATTGTTCTTGGGCTCCTCTTCTTCGGAAAATTTTCATTATTTTCCCTGCCGGCTGCTCTGGTCGCTTTTTATTCGCTGTACGCAATATTCGGAGCAATCGCGGGTCCGGCATGGTTTTCATTGATGGGAGATTTAGTCCCGGAAAAAATAAGAGGAGTTTATTTCAGCAGAAGAAACAGAATATGCGGAGCAGTTGCTCTCGCAGCAACAGTGCTCTCCGCTTTTCTGCTGGATTTTTTTAAGACAAGAGGGTACATCCTTATTGGATTTTCTGTGCTTTTTCTGATTGCGTGCATATTCAGAATAGTTTCGGCTTTTACGTTCAGAAGGCATTACTATCCCCGCCTCGAGTTGAATAATGGATACTACTTCAGCCTCTGGCAGTTCGTAAAAAATGCCCCGTATAATAACTTCGGAAGATTTGCAATTTATGTCGCTCTGATGAATTTTGCAGCAGCAGTTGCCGGCCCATTTTTCGCAGTATACATGCTCAAGGATTTGAATTTTTCATATGCAACCTTCATGGCAGTTAATATCTCAACTTCAGTAGTAACTTTGATAGTTCTTCCTGTTCTAGGAAAATTTTCAGACAAATACGGAAACAGGGAATTATTGAGGTCAGGAAGCATTCTCATTCCGCTGATTCCTCTTTTCTGGATGATATCAGGTTCTCCAGTGTATCTCATTCTTGTGCCTCAGGTTTTAGGCGGGCTGGGATGGGCTGCTTTTAATTTTTCAGCTTCGAACTTTATCTACGATTCAGTTTCAGCGCAAAGAAGGGGCATTTGCGTAGCTTATTTCAATGTTATAGTCGGAGCGGGATTATTTTTAGGGGCGACACTTGGCGGTTTTCTTGCCCACTATCTGAATATCACTTTTATGAACAAGCTGTTATTCTTGTTTTTAATATCAGGAATTCTGCGTTTCGGAGCTTGCCTGACTCTGCCGATGGTTAAAGAAGTCAGGGAAATAAAAAAGCCGCGCTCGCACTATCTTCTTTATTTTAAGGAATTCAGAATGGTTCGGGAGGACTTGTACAGCATCTTTCACAGCATATTTCGCCTGAGCAGGAAACCAATCAAAAAAGCTCCCGAATAAGCTCCCGCGCGTATCTACGGGCAAGATGAAGAGGCTCGGGAAGCTTGTGCGGCAGTTTTATCATATTCTTAGCCATTTCAGAGGCGGTTTTTACTGAAATCATGTTTCCCGGGCTGACATAAATCGGCTTGCTGCCGAGCTTTTCCTGCAAAACTCTGCCGACTATCTTTCCGTTGATATTAATACTGTCATTGACTGCTTCTCCCGAAATCAGCGACTCTGCAACGCCGATTGTCGGGGTTCCTATTGCAAGAGAGAAGTGGCTTGCGATTCCGAGCCGAGGGTGGCTTATGCCGTGCCCGTTGATAAAAATTAATTCTGGTTTTTCATCTAACTCGCTGAAACAGGACACCATTGCGGGCATCTCTCTATACGCCCTGAATCCGGGAATATACGGAAATTTTATCCTATCAGAGAAGTATTTCTGCTCGATAACATTCATTTCAGAATCCACAACAACTGCCGCCGAAATTATTTTATTCTGAAAAAAAACATTTGCGAAGCCGCCTATCTTGGAGATTTTTGAAAAATCAACAGCGTCTTTAATTTCAAGCCTCTTTGCGAGTTTTTCCTGCTCTTTTTCTAATTTTCCAAGGTTGATGTTATATTTTGAAACAAGCAGTTTTATTCTTTCCTCTTTTTCTTCCATAAAGTTTTTAAATACTCATTATATAAAAAGCTTATGCTTAACAGGAAATGCAGGAGATGCGCAAGAAAGATAGAGAAAGATTTTGATTTCTGCCCGTACTGCGGGAATGATTTCAGAATCGAGAAGAAGGCTATTCGGGAAAAGGATTTCGGCTTTCTCGGCAAGGATGACTTAGCCAGCGGGCAATTTCCCAGCATTAAGATGCCTTTTGGATTTGAAGGATTATTCAATTCATTAATGAGCCAGATTGACGGGCAGTTCAGGGAAATTGACAGGGAAATTCAGAAGCCCTCAATACCGAGAAAGAACGCGAACAGCATAAGCATTTCTATTTCATCAATGGATGGGAAGAAACCTGAAATTAAACTGTCAACATCTGGTCCTGAATTTAAGCAGTTTAAGGAAACTGAAATAGAAAGACCGAAGATAAGCGATGAACAGGCAAAAATGCTTTCAAAACTTCCTAAAAAAGAAGCAGAAACAAAAGTAAGAAGAATGAGCAGGGGAATAATTTATGAGATAGAGCTTCCGAATGTAAAAAACCAGAAAGATATAATAATCAACCAGCTTGAAAATTCCGTTGAAATAAAAGCATTCTCAGAGGATACTGCTTATTTTAAGCTTCTTCCGGTGAATCTTCCAATTGCAGATTACAGGCTTAAGGACGGCGTTCTTACAATTGAGTTCAGGCATTCTTAGTAGTGTCCGAATTTGTACTTGAATATGTCTGTTCTTATTTCTCCAAGAAACATTCTGTGCACTGCTGCAAGAACAAACTTGACTGCAATGACTGCACTTCCATCTTTTTTCATCCTTCTTGTTGAGATGAATATTTTTTCATTTAGCACTCTGTACTTTGCACCGCTTTTGCGCGCTTTTCTTGCAAGGGCGTGGTCTTCAGCAAGTTTTATTGTTTCGTCAAATCCTCCGACTTTTCTGAAGATGCTCTTTTTGATTATGATGCACGCTCCGGAAGCGTAAGGATCAATTCTTTCCATTGCCTTCTGCCAGAAGTTATAAAACTTATGAAAAAGCACTTCAGTTTTGTTTTTTGTAACTGGAATTTGGCTTACGCTGGCTATATCAATATTTTCTTCTTTAACCTGGCGGAGAATATTTTCCAAGAATCCGGTTGGAATCAGAATGTCCGAATCGAAAAATATTAAATATCTGCCTTTTGCAACTTTTGCCCCGTTGTTCCTGCCTCGCGCTGGCAAACCGCCTTTTGCGATTCTGCATCTGAACTTTTTGGCTATTCGGACGGTTTTGTCTTTGCTTCCTGCATCGCTGACTATAATCTCATAATTTTTATACTTCTGATGTTTGATGCTTGAAAGAAGCTTGGGAAGATTTTTCTCCTCGTTTAACGTTACTATAATTATACTTGTTTCAGGAACTCTTTTTTTCATGTGGAATATAAATGAGCCCGCTCAGATGTCAGAAATGCTTTTTGATTTTTGCATTTCTGAGCACTGTCAGGAATAGGAAGTATTCCTGAAGTTTGAACTTGTTAACCACCAGCGGGTTCCGCACCCCTCCTGCAACCAAAACCTGCGGTTCTCGTTTGATAACTTCACTCCGCCTTCAAATCTGACGGCTCTTTTTAAATATAAATGAGCCCGCTCAGATTTGAACTGAGGACCCCCGCCTACCCGATTTCTAGTTTCTTCAGAAACTATCAGAATCACCTTCCGCCAAAGTTTTCTGGACGAAATGCGGTGCGCTAACCGGGCTGCGCTACGGGCTCATTCAAATACCAAAAACACTAACTTTAAAAACCTTCTTTTTCTTGAACTTTTATGAACGCATACAAGTACATAAAGCAAAGCTTGGAAAACTCACTTAAAGGAAGGTTGATTGAATGGAGAAAGCAAAACTCGATTGTAAAGCTTGAAAAGCCGAGCGATATCGGGCGGGCACGAACTCTCGGATACAAAGATAAAAAAGGAATAATTATAGTCCGGGTAAAATTAATCCGAGGGGGAAGAAAGAGGAATGTTCCAAACAAGAGAAGAATGTCCGGAAAGAAAACGAACAAAAAAGTTCTGAAAATGAATTATCAGTGGGTTGCTGAGCAGAGAGCGGCGAGAAAATATACTAATCTTGAAGTTCTTAATTCGTATCAGGTGGGAAAGGATGGGATTCATTATTTCTTCGAGGTTATAATGATTGATCCGCAAAGACCCGAGATAATTTCTGACCCGAATTTTGCGTGGATATGCAATCCGAAAAATCGGGGGCGTGCGTTCAGAGGATTAACTTCTGCGGCAAAGAAATCAAGAGGACTGAGAAGCAAGAGCCACGAATTGAAAGTACGCCCAAGTTTGAGAGCATGGAACCGAAGAGGAAAGTAAAAGTTTTAAAGAGTTCTGATAAAAATATGGCTGACTTGGACAGATTAAAGGAGCAGGTTTTTGAAGAAAGCTGCGGATATGAATGGGATTTCTGGCTGAAACGTGGATGGGAGTTGTATCGATTTGATGGCGAGATTGCTTTCATTCCAAAAGATTTGTTTCCTGAAGAAGCAGGCTGGAGAAAAATTGCATTTAAAAAAGCGTGACGTAAAATTAATGTTAATTGCTGGCACATTGTTTAATGGGGCAAAGATTAATATTTGATATTCTTGATAAAAATTAATGTTGACTGACTGCATAGACATGTGGGTTGGTAAGCTATTTTAATTGTTTGTCATTTAATGTTATTACATGGGGGCAAAGGTTAAATTGATGGCACATGTTTTGGGATGTCTCATTTGGAGGGCTAAGTAAAAGATATAAAAACTCGTTTTTCTTATAAGTTTTAATTAATTTTAAAAAGGAGGGGAAAATGTGGAAAGTTGCGGATGTCAAAAAAACTCACAGAAAGAGTTTTTAGGATGCTCAGAAATGCAAAAATCAAAAAGCATTTCTGACATAAGGCTAAGGCGAAAAAGAGGAAATAAAAAAGAGAGTAATCATTTCGGATAGTAATTGATTCCTTCCCAGCCGACAATTATCATGGAATCGACATCTGTGATGTTATCAATAAACGTATCTTTCAGTTCTGAAATCTGGTTATATACCTCAAAAACATCTTTCCCATGAATTCGGTAGTCCATGTCAGCATATCCCCAGCAGCGCGTAACCGACTCAACGTTCCCCTTTTGCTTCAAGAAACTCTTGACTTGCTCATAAAACTCCTGAGACATCTTTTTAACATGGATGAAAACTCTGAAATGAAGAAAGCCGAGAAGTTCATAATTTATCTTTGTTTTATATCCGGCAATTATATTGTTTTCTTCTAACTTCTTTACCCTTTCTTTAATCCCATTCGGAGACATCTTTAGCTTTTCAGCTAATTCAACAAGCGAAATTCTGCAGTCTTTTGCAAGAATTGTTATTATCTTTTCATCAATTTCATCGATTTTTATCTGCGCTTTACCATTTGCAGAAGCTTCCTTACCTTGTTTGTTAAAAAAAACAGTTTCAGTGAAATAGGTTGTTTCTATCTGAGTAGTTACCATTTTTTCTTTTATCTTGTCTGTTTTGCCTGCTGTCAGCTGCCTGTAAATTTCATCAAGCTCATGATTATTCTTTGCCTTTACAACTAAAGTTAAATCCCAATTTCCTGCATTTTTGCCTAAGGACATAACTGCCGGATGTTTGTTCATCTGCTCTATCCACTGATTTTCCTTTTCAGTTGAAAGTCCGATAAACTTCACGTAAATAATATGCGGAAAATATCCCAGCCGGGCAATATCAATCACTGCAAAATAACTCTGTATAACTTTTTCTTTCTCAAGCCGTTCAATTCTGTATTTAACAACCTGCTTTGACAATCCGACTTTCTTCGCAATCTCTGCATGGCTGACGCGGGCGTTCATCTCAATTTCATTGAGAATCTTTTTGTCCTTTAAGTCTATTTTAATCATTTTGAATTTTAGCTGGTCTTAAGCTGTAAAAAGCATAACTTTAAATATCAGCATTAAGTAAGATATTTGTAAGTGAAACGGTTCCGTAAAATGTTTGTGAATGCAAACTGACCAACGCTTAATGCGGAGGATTGGTTGGGAAGGCAGGAGTTCACTTACTTATTTTTTTAATTCCTCCCAATATTTTTTAATCATGTGAACCTCCCTGTGCCAAGAGCACAGGGCATCATTAGGTGAAATCGAACAGCTTAAGCTGTTCTCCTTTTCTTCCTTGCTTTTTGATATATTCTCTAATAATATCTGCATTAACCCCTTCTCCGACTGTAGCAACATAGCCACCATCACTCCAAAATT
>Ga0082335_1003821_pt1 | contig 23948 bp, 21 predicted proteins | sample Subgrocontami58m_FD_72375 | JGI IMG/M metagenome (GOLD analysis project Ga0082335, IMG submission 72375) | Subsurface groundwater microbial communities from S. Glens Falls, New York, USA - GMW37 contaminated, 5.8 m (SPADES assembly) (version 2) ...
GGTAAACGCCTTTCTTTACCGCCCAGCCTAGCTATGTTTTCGGCTCATGAAAGACGCACTGCTGAATAGGTGTGAGAACACGTCTACTGCACGCTCCGGGTAGGCGTACCGCCCTTTGTTTCGAGCCTCAACAAACGGCGGCGTTGTCTGAGCCCCGTCGAAGCATGTCCTGAGCCAACTCGAAGGGGCGCCGCCGCTCTAAACTCTATTCAACACTCACCTTGAGGGACGTGACTGTCAGCACAGAACAGTTAAGGGGTAACCAGATCATAGACATCAACAGAACGAGTCCGCAAACGTAACTACTCAGAGTTGAGGGGAAGTGAGGAGGGAGTGGCAGGCGGTAAGCGGGTTCAGACCTTGCACCTGCCAGGTACCGAAGAGGGTAGAGAGCGTCATTTGCGTGGTGGTGCCTTGAGCCGAGCGGGTTCCCCCGCTGATCTTGCGCTGAATGACCAGGGGCCGCAGGCTCCGCTCCGCCGCATTGTTGTCCGCGGGCACCGTCGGGTCGCCCACAAAGGTGAGGAGTTCCCCGAGGTAGCGGGCGATCCGTCGGCACAGCCTGCGCTGAGGAGCAGCCTCGTCGGCCATGAAGGGCTGGCATGCCGCCAGCAGGTCTTTTGAGCACCGCCGTACCTGCGGCCTGTTGCCGCCGTCGGTGGTCTGGTTCCCTCACGGCCTTGCCCCGGTCGAACACTGCCCGCACCTTTCCCGCCCATGCCGCAAGGGCTTGGTCCTCCGGGTACAGCACCCGCAGGCTATGCACCTCCCGCAACAGGTGGGCCCAGCAGGTAACTGCTCAGTCTTGATGGGACGAAATGAGTCCTACCCTTTCCAAGTCAGCCATTTTGTGCCTGGACCTAACGTATTTGCACTCCAAACGTGGTTTGAGGACTGGTGTAACACCCGAAGACTGAGTAGTTACCCCAGCAGCGCTGGTGCAGCCCTGCGTAGTGGTCGTAGGCGGCATAGAAGTCGCTTACCAGCACGCCTTGGCAGTCTGGCCCCAACACCTCATCCACCATGCCTTTACTCCGGTTACCTCGCATAAAGTAGCGTTCCTGGGGCGTGCTAAACGTCCACACGTAGCCGTTCTTGCCGTCCTCCCGCCAGCCGGTCTCATCGGCGTGCACCACCGGGCTCGCTCGGATACGGTCGCGGATGGCCATCACCGCAGGCGTGCCCTGTTGGGCCACCGTGTGCAACGCACCCACGATGCCCCCCTCGCTCAGGGGCACCCCATACACCGTGGCCAACAGCCACTGGATAGTGGCCAGCGGTAGGCGGCCGGTGGTGCGAAGACTGGCAATCAAGCTCAGCACACCGCTCCCCAGTCGCTGCTTCCTCACCACCCCAGCCGCGAACACCGCCGGCGCCACCCGCCGCTTGTTGCACCTGGGGCAGATGCGGGCGATGAAGCGGTGTTCCACTACCCGCGCAGGGGTCAGCGGCACCTCCAGCACCTCGCGGGTGCGCTGGACCCAGCCACCCTGTAGCGCGGTCCCGCAGTCGGGGCACACCGCGACCGCATGGTCGACGTGCTCGGTGGGAGTCGAACGGGGTCGGGCAAAACCTTGGGGCCGCGGGGAACGTCCCTCTTTACGCTCCTGGGAGCGGGCCGATCCGGGTTTATTCCCCGGCATGCCGCCGCCACCTTCGTGGCGGCCTTTGCGTTGCGCCTCAAGCGCGGCCACCCGCTGCTGCAACTGGACAATGACGTTACCCTGCTCAGCCACCAGGCCCAGCAGTTCGTCTTTCGTGAGGAACGAGAGGTCAGCAGGCATATCTCTACCCACTAAAACGCGAAATCCTCCCCCTTGCTACAACTCGTCCCCCGAACTCTGAGTAGTTACTCTCAAACCTGTTCAGCCAACTCAGGCCGTGCTACACTTAATGTACTCAAACTCCCACCTGCAACACCCATTGGACTTGCCATGACCACATCTGACACCATCCCACAGCACATAGAAGACACCACCGCCGAGACCATTGAGCTGCCGCTGCTGGCGCGCGGGGACACCGTGGTCTTCCCGCGCATGATGGCGCAGCTCATGGTGCGCAGCGAGCGCTCCCAGCACGCGTTGGAGTACGCCGCCAGCCACGACCATCGCGTGGTGGTGGTCAGCCGCAAGACGCCGCCGCCCGCGGACGTGACCATGGAGAACATCTATCTCATCGGTACCGAGGCGAGCGTCATCCGCACCCTGCGGGTGCCGGAAGGCCTGATCAACGTCTGGCTGCAGGGGGAGCGCCGCGTCCGTGTGTCGTCGGTCCAGACCAAGGACGGCTATGTCAGCGCAATGGTCGAGCCGTTGGAAGATCACGTAGAGATGGACAACACCGTAGAGGCGCTCATGCGGGAGAGCCTGACTGTCTTCGAGAACTGCGTCAACCTTGCCAATATCCCCCAGGAAGCCTACATCATGGCGTTGAACGCCGATGAACCCGGCGTCCGTGCCGATCTCATCACCGCCGCGCTGGATATACCCATTGAGCAGCGACAGGAAGTGCTGGAGATACTGGATGCCAGAGAGCGTCTGGAGCGGGTCAGCCTCATCCTGGTAAAAGAGCAGGAAGTACTGGAAATACAGAACAAAATTCACGCCCAGATGCAGGACGAGGTGGACAAAACCCATCGCGAGTTCTACCTCAGGGAGCAGCTCAAAGCCATACAGCAGGAGCTGGGACAGATAGACCCGCTGACGCGGGAGGCCAACTCCCTGCGGGAAAAGATGGAAGCCGCGGGCATGCCTGAAGAGGTGCGTGTGCGGGTTCAGGAGGAGTTGGACCGCCTGACCTCCATGCCGCCCGGGAACCCCGAGGTGACGGTCTCCCGCAACTATATCGACTGGCTGGTCAACCTCCCCTGGTCACAGCAGACCGAGGACCAGCTCAACATCGCGCGGGCGGCTAAGGTGCTGAACCAGAACCATTATGGCCTGAGCAAAGTCAAGGAGCGCATCCTGGAATACATGGCGGTGCGGAAGCTGGCCAAGGACCGTCTGCGCAGTCCCATCCTTTGCTTTGTCGGGCCGCCGGGCGTGGGCAAGACCAGCCTGGGCCGCTCCATTGCCGAGGCTCTGGGCCGCAAGTTCGTCCGCATAAGCCTGGGCGGCATCCGCGATGAGGCGGAGATCAGAGGACACCGTCGCACCTACATCGGCTCGCTGCCGGGCCGCATCATCCAGACCATGCGCCAGGCAGGCACGGTCAACCCGCTCTTCATGCTGGACGAGATCGATAAGGTTGGCACCGATTTTCGCGGCGACCCCTCCTCCGCTCTGCTGGAGGTGCTTGACCCGGAGCAGAACCACGCCTTCAGCGACCATTATCTTGAAGTGCCCTACAGTCTCTCAAAGGTGCTCTTCATTGCCACGGCCAACCTCCTGGACACCATCCTGCCTGCTTTGCGAGACCGCCTTGAGATCATCGAGCTTCCTGGCTACACAGAGCACGAAAAGCTGGAGATCGCCCGCAACTTCCTGGTGCCCAAGCAGATAAAAGAGCACGGGCTTGAAGAGACCGGACTGAACTTCACCAACGCCGCACTGCAGAGCATCATTCAGGACTACACGCGTGAGGCCGGCGTCCGCAGCCTGGAGCGAGAGATTGGCAGCGTCTGCCGCAAGATTGCCAAACAGGTCGCGTCTGAGAAGCCCGCTCCCAGCTACATCACGGCCAAAGGCGTCACCAAGTACCTCGGCCCCAAGCAGTTCTTCTGGGGCACAGCAGAGCTGGAGGACCAGGTGGGCGTGGCCACGGGCGTCGCAAAGACGGCACAAGGCGGCGACGTACTATCGGTCGAGGTGGTGCTGATGGAGGGCAAGGGTAACCTCATCCTCACCGGCCAGCTCGGCGACGTGATGCGAGAATCGGCGCAGGCGGCCCTGAGCTACGCCCGCACCCGTGCCGCCGCCCTGGGCATCGACTCAAAGGTCTTCGAGCACACCGATGTGCATATCCACGTGCCGGAGGGCGCTGTCCCGAAGGACGGCCCTTCAGCGGGCATCACCCTGGCAACCGCCCTCATCTCCGCGCTGACCCATCGACCCGTCAGCCGCGAAGTCGCCATGACGGGCGAGATCACCCTGCGGGGCCGCGTGCTGCCCATCGGCGGGTTGAAGGAGAAGGCGCTTGCCGCACACCGCGCCGGAATCAAGACCTTCATAGCGCCGGTGAAGAACCGCAACGATACGGCAGACCTGCCCGCAGACGTGCGCCGCGAGGTGCGTTTTGTCTTTGTGGAGCACATGGACCAGGTGCTGGCCACTGCTCTTCGAGAAACTGCGGTAAGCCTCCAGGCCGTCTGACGCACAAAGTCTTTCATCGTCGTGCACCCGTAGTCACGCGCGTCGTGAGTTCAAGTGCGTGCAGTCCCCAGATCTGTCCATATTACTAATAATTCCCGCTAAACCAAAAATCTCGCGTAACACGTTGCTCTTGCTGCCGTTTCCGATATTGCTATCAGTGTCACACTAACGCGCAAGGATCTCGCGTGGCTTGATGTGGCCGCCGCCCCTTGGAGGAGGCATAACGTGAAAATTCGAGTGCTCATGCTGGCATTGCTCGTGGCCCTGCCGATGCTCTTCTTCATCGACCACCGCGTCGCAGCGCAGGTCCCTATGCCGCAGCAGCCCCCAAACGGCTGGACGGTCGACTCCCTAACGCCAAGCTTCCGCTGGGACACCGACGGATATTCGCAATTCCGCCTCTCCAGAGTTGACTCGACCATCCCAATTGTTGAAATGACCTTTCCGAAAGGTCAGGACACGTTTACACTCACCACTCCCCTGGACGCCGGGGCCGCGTACAAGTGGCGTGTCCGCACCAACCCCTACCAGCCATCCCAAAGCATCTACACCTGGAGCACCTGGTCTCTGGAGTTCACCTTCACCACGCCCGGCGGCAAAACCTGGAGCGACAGCGCGTACATCCGGCTCCTCTCGCCAACAAACGGCACCCTGGCATCCACCATCACGCCGACCCTTAGCTGGCTGCCACCGGCGGGCGCAACGCATTTTGAAATGATTATCACGCCTGCGGGCAACGTGGCCGGCAGCATCCGTTTTGTCCAGAACGTCACCACCCAGTACGCGGTGCCCGGGCCGCCCGCCTGGTACGGCATGCTTCCGGATACCCTCTACTACTGGCGAGTGCGGGTGAACAACGCCACCGGCGCCGTGCCGGAGGAGCATCCCTCCTGGGGCCCCTGGTCCGACGTGTGGGCCTTCCGCACACCCATTCCCTCCAGCGCGGTGCTGGGGCCGTCCTCGCCAACCCACGAGGCGAGCGTCGGCACCACCACGCCAACCCTGGTCTGGGGCAACCCCAACGAGCAAGTTTTCTACTACGAGATTCAGCTAAGCAGGGACCCGAACTTCACCACTGACCGCCGCACGTCGTGGACGGCGGTCTACTGGGAAACGGTGCACGGCGGGCTGTCCAACCCCAAGAACAGCTACCAGGTCTCGTCCAAGTACCCGCTGGAGCGGGGCGCCACCTATTACTGGCGAGTCCGTCCGGCGGTGCCCAACGCCTCCAGGGAGGTGAGTTGGTCGTACCCCTGGAAGTTCACCGTGAAATAGTTCCGTTCTTCTAGACAACCCTGCCCGCCCTTCTGCCACTCAATCATCTTGGGTGGCAGTTTTGTGTATTCACGGATCGAGTGAGGAGGCGAGGAGTTCCCCCTCCCTTGAGGGGCTTTGCCTCAAATGTCATTCTGAGGAGCGATGAGCGACGAAGAATCTGGGGAGCAGGGCCGGCAGGTGAAGGTCTTTAGCCTCGATTAGACATTTTGCTGACCGACCAGTCCTCCTCGCCAGACGCCGTCCTGAGATGCCGAAGGATGCTTCGTGCCCTCAGCATGACAAGCCGCTTACTTTTGGGGCAACGCTCCCTTGAGGGGACCGAAGGTGGTGAGCACCGTCCGGAGGTCGTAGATCTCATCGAGTCTGAGGACTCTTCAGAGTCTGAACGACCTGAAAGGGCTCTCGAAGGGCCTGCGTACCAGAGGGCTAGCGTGAGGGCGATCAAAGGGACTTCTTCAATCCCCGTTCCCTAACTGTGAGGCGGCGAGGAGTTCCCTCTCCCTTGAGGGAGAGGCTAGGTGAGGGTGATTGAGTGGACTGCATCAGTACACCTGCGCCCTCCAAATGACAAAAACCCCGAGCTTTTGGCACATTCCAGACAGTTTTCAGGTTGATCCGGCCAGACACAAAGCTCTAAGATGAGGCCGATTCCACAGGACCACTAACAGCGCGCCGAGAGACAATTTGAGCTTCATCACCACCGCTCGCAGGGGCACGCCCCTCTTCATCGTGTTCTTCGTCTGGGCCATGGGCACCGGATCCATGCAGCTCGCCCGACCGCTCTTCGCCGCGTCCTTCGGCGTGTCGGTGTTCTTCGTCGCGCTGGTCAGCGCATCCAACGCCCTGGCCCGGCTGGTCGCCGCTCCCATCACCGGCTTCCTGACCGACCGCTTTGGCCGTCGCCCCCTCATCATTCTGGGGGTGTTCCTGCGGGGAGCCACCGCCTTCGGCAGCTACTACGCCACCAACTACGAGACCTTCCTGGTGCTGGAGTTCATCGGCGGCATCGGTATCTCGGTGTTCAACACCGGCTCCACCATCATCATCGCCGACATCAGCGGCGAGGGAAACCGCGGCCGCGCGGTGGCCCTGCGCTCCATGTCCAGCCGGCTGGGGACCGTCTCCGGCCCCTTCGTTGGCGGCATCATCGCCGCCATGTTCGACCTGCGGTCGATCTTTCTCTTCAACGGCCTCAGCAAGCTCTTCACCCTGCTCCTCATCCTGTTCATGATCCGCGAGACCAGGCCAGAGGCGGCCACCGCGGGCAGGCAGGTCGAGCAGCAGGTCGGGCGACAGGCCGACGATGCGTCGCTGGGCTTCCGCATCTTCCTGACCAAGAAGTTCATGGCGGTTATCCTGGCGACCCTCACCATCAGCATGGCGGGCGGCGGCGGCGCATTCGGCGCGCTCTTTCCCCTCCATGCTCAGGCCGTGGCGGGCCTCAGCACCAGCGACGTGGCGAACATGATCAGCCTGGCCGGTCTGGTGGCGCTGCTGGTCACCTTTCCCAACGGTGTGCTGGTGGACAAGCTGGGCCGCAAGGCCACCCTGGTGCCCGCGCTGTTCCTCCTGGGCGTCGGCTGCTATCAGCTTGCGCTTATCAACAACAGTCTCACGGTGCTGCTGGCGGTGGTGACCATAGGCATAGCCGAGGGCGCGAGCATGGGCACATCTCAGGTCTACTCCATGGACCTGGCCCCGGAGGGACGCCGAGGCGCGTTCATCGGGATATGGTCGCTGTTCCAGAACGGCGGCGGGCTTCTGGCGCCCCTCATGGTGGGGCTGATAGCCGAAACTTTCGGCTTTGTGGCCGCGTTCACCACCATCGCGGTCTGTCTGGCCGCCAGCGCCGCGTTCCTGTGGATTTTCGGCCCGGAGACCGGCGGCCGCCAGCGCGCCGCGGAGCCACCACCTGTAGGGCAGGGGCTTGTCCCCCGCCAACCCTCTCAGGATGACCACTAATTGGGGGCCGTTGGCCCCACGCCGCCGGAAACACACCCGGCTCGACCAAGCCCTGTATGCCGAGCCGGGCGCCATCTGCTCCGTGACGGCTGCGACCTTACACCGTCGGCCCGTCTTTGCGGATCCCGCCCTGGCCCGCTCTGCGGTCACGGTCCTGCACGAACGCGCCAGTATTATGGCCGTTCCCGTGTACGTCTACTGCGTGATGCCCGACCACGTGCACCTGGCGCTCGGTCCCTCGGCTTCTTGCGACATCATTACCTTTGTGGGGCAGTTCAAGAATCTGGCCCAGCGGGCCGCGTGGGCCCTCGGAGTGAGCGGGAGGATATGGCAGACCGGGTTCTATGACCATTTTTTGCGTCGGGAGGAGCATCTGGAGGATGTTGTTGAGTACGTGCTCGGCAACCCGGTTCGAGCAGGCTTGGTCGCTGCACCGACTGACTACGAGTTTTCCGGGTCGTTGGTGTTTGACCTCAAGCCCTAAGCGGGGGACAAGCCCCCGCCCTACGCGGCCTTCGGCCCGGAGACGGGCGGCAGGCAGCGACGAAGCCAGGTTAGGGCTGCTGACTAATCGGCATGCCCTTATGACGACATTGACTTTGTAACACATTGCGTTACAATTCATCTGGGCTTTATATTCGCCTCCTCATCTGGGATGTCTGGAATGTGGCGCACATTGCCCGTCATGAAGTGACCCAAGAGGAAGTAGAAGAGGTCTGCCACGGACCGTATATTCACCGACAAGCATATAAGGGACGGAGCATGGTGGTTGGACCCACAACCAGCGATAGGATGCTCGCCATCATTCTCGAACCTGAAGACCTCGAAGGAGTGTACCATCCTGTGACAGCGAGACCTGCCAGCCGTAGAGAACGGCGAATGTATCAAGAGGAGCAAGAAGGTGACAAGATATGACAAGAGAAAAAGACTCAGAAACACAGTTTAAGCCAAAGGAGCCGATCCCTGAGTTCGCAAGCATTGAGGAGGAAGCTGAGTTCTGGGATACCCATGACCTTGCCGACTACTGGGACGAGTTCAAGCCGGTGAAAGTCCGCTTTGCCAAGAACCTCTCCCAGGGCCTCACCATCCGCCTGGACATCGCCTCGTCGGTGCAACTGCGCGCCCTGGCGCATGAAAAGGGCATCGGCCCCACAACCCTGGTGCGCATGTGGGTCATCGAGCGTCTCCGTGAGGCGGCGGCGCAGCCTTCGCCTGCACCCACGAAACCCTCGTAACGACTCACCCGGAGGCCCCCTGCGCTGCTGGTGGGCGCGATTGCCGAGCGTTTCGGCTTCGTGGCCGCGTTCATGCTTCTCTTCGGCCCGGAGACCGGCAGCCGGCAGCGGGGGGCTGTGGTGGAGGGGCAGGGGGAGGGGTAAAAACACGGTTATGGAAACTTGCGTTCTAATCAAATGAGGGTTAGAATGCCCAAAAGAATCATTAAGCAGGGGCTGGACAGATGAATGATGCTTTCAGCTTATCCACAAGTGACACACCTAACCTTCCGCTTGAGATCGAGCATCAAAAAACCTGCTCTTGTAAACCCAATCACCTTAATTGTCTCACCGCTAAAGACTGGCTAAAGGCTCAGATTGGTGTCTGGCAATTCTACTACGAAGGGCGAGATATAAGGGATAAGGGACTCCACCCTGCGACTTATCCCATCTCTCTGTCCTCACGCTGCATTGAACTGTTCACACACAAAGGTGAACTTGTCCTGGACCCATTCGTCGGAAGCGGGACGACCCTCGTCTCAGCCCACGATACTCATCGCAATGCAGTTGGCTTTGACCTGAGCAATGATTATGTGAAGCTATCCCAAAGGCGATTGCAGGAGCAAGGCTTCTCTTTTGGATTAACCCAGCAATTGGCAATTTGTGATGATGCTAGAACTGTCCCCACCTATCTTGAACCTGAATCTGTGAGCCTGATCCTCACCTCCCCTCCTTACGCAAATCTCCTGAATAGAAAGCGAAAAAACAAGTCCCGACGCGGCGAAGAGCGGCAAAACAATCAATATCTTCGTGTGGAGCAGTACTCCCAAGACCCCAGAGATCTAGGTGTTCTTCCTCTTGAGGAATATCAGGCTCAGATGGCAGACATTTTCCAGAGCTTGTTGCCCCTTCTCAAACCTAAGGCGCATTGTGTGATAAACGTTCCCGACATGTGGTGGGAGAACAAACGCATTACCATTCACATGGCTTTGATCGAAGCTCTGCGGTCAGTAGGCTACGAACTGCGGAATACCATCATCTGGGACAGAACTAACATCGTTAACCGTGTAGGTATCTTCGGTTGGCCGAGTAACTACATAACAATGGGTGTGACGTTTGAGTACTTGCTAGACTTCTGGCGGCCTCCGGCTCCTGTTGAGGCGTAGCTTTGGCAGGGCGCATACCTCTCACAAAGGACCAGATGCTTGCGAAGCTTCTGTCTTTAAAACAGGAGGGATGGGTCGCGAGTCTAAGGCCAATTAATGATGGAGGCATCGGGAACACCATTGACACTCGTCTGGGCGTGGAAGAGAACAATCTTCCAATTGCAGACACCGCTCAGTGGGAGCTCAAGACTCACCGGAAGGATAGTACCGCCCTGTTAAGCCTCTTTCAGCTCGAGCCACAACCGCGGGATAAGTTCATCGTCCCGCGCTTTCTTTTGCCAAAATATGGCTGGCCTCATGCCACAATCCCGCAAGAGATGAGCTTCCGGCAGACCATCAATGCGGTTGCTCCTTCAGATCGTGGCTTTGGACTTACTCTGGACGAGCCAAATGAGAGGCTTGACGTCTACTTTGATTCCTCTAAGGTGGATACCAATAGACATGGCGATTGGCTAAAGAGTGTAGAAATCCGAGTGGGTCTCGGTCCTTTAAACCCCCAGCCTTACTGGAACTTCAAGGAGCTATTCCTTAAGACCTCTACGAAGATGCTGAACGCTTTTTATGTTGAGGCAGAAACAAAGAAGAGCGCTGGAGTGGAGATGTTTGCCATCACCGACGTGTTTGTTCTCCAGCAGTTGGATATGGATAAGTTCACGAGGGCTATAGCAGCCGGTGGCGTACTAGTCGATTTCGACGCGCGTACGCACCACAACCATGGGGTCAAGATTCGAATTCGTCAGAATATCATTCCGTCGCTCTACCGATATATCGAGAAACACTAATGCGATGAAAAGCGTTGGTATTGCTAATCTTGTCACGGCCTACACTTTTGGCCTGCATCGCCGTAGGTAAGTTAAACAAGAAAAGCCCCACCATCTCGGCAGGCGGCTCTTTCGTGCGCTTACGTAGCCTGGCTACCGTCGTCGCGCCCGATCTCTTTGTGCTTATCGCCCACCGCGGCGCTCCCATCGGTACCCTAGTACGGGCCGCGCCGGGCTCTTCGCTCCCGACCGACTAAGGTTCCAACCAGTTCTCCACGACCAGCCCCGGCACTCTCTGGAAGTGGCGCACGTTGCCGGTGACCACGGTAAGGCCCCGGTCCAGCGCGATGGCGGCGATGCGCACGTCAGCGTCTCCAATGGGCGTGCCATGACGCTCCAGGGCGGCTCGCAATTCTCCGTACCGGCGGGCTGCCGCCATATCGAAAGGCAGCACCACCCTCTCGTCGGCCAGAAGCTGGTCCAGCCGCCCTAGCAGTCCGCTGGCCCCCTGTCCCAGTCGATAGACGCCATAGTACAGCTCACCCAGGGTGATGGCGGAGGTGAACTGGGCTTCCGGGGGCGTAGCAGCGATTCGCGCAATGAGGTGGAGCGGCGGAGACCTCCGCAACACATGGCTGATGATGTCCGTATCCAACAGGTACATCACGCCTCTAAGTCCACCAAACGGCCCGTGTCCTGTTCTCGGCTGGCGTAGACGTCAGCGAGCCACTGGTCTATCTCACCATCAGTTATGTCGCGCCAGGCGCCCAGGAGGGTAAGAAAGCCCATGAAGGCCGGCGGCTTTCCGTTGCTCTGCCGCAACTGCTCCAGCTCCTCCACCCGCACCAGGGCGGCCATCGGTACACCCCGCCGCTGGATGATGACGTGCTCTCCGCCATACGCTACTTCCGTTACCAACGCCGCAAGTCGGGCCTTTGCTTCCGCCGCATTTACCCGCTTCATAATCCCACCTCATCCTGGTCGCACCTGACGGCCAACCTTGTCAAGAGACCGCCCTGGTTCATCTTCTGGTCAACTTGACTATCTTGACTTATTCTACCATTACGGCGGTGAGAAAACAAAGTAGTGCCGCATGCCTGCCTACCGGCGCCCTGGTCTCGCCAACCCTTGACTTAGCTAAGCATCTTAGCTAACCTCCATATAGGAGGCGCAACATGGCGAAGATTATGGTGAACATGCATCAGGCCAAGACCGAGTTGTCCAAGCTGGTGGCGCGCGCGCTGGCTGGAGAAGAGGTGATCGTGACACGGCGCGGCACGCCGGTGGTGCGGCTGGTGCCTATAAGCCAGCAACGCACTCCAGGCTTCCTTAAAGGCAGTATCTGGATATCTCCCGACTTCGACGCGCCACTGCCTGAGGAGGTCTTGCGGGAGTTCGAGGGAGGCTAGTGCGCTACCTCCTGGATACGCATGCATTCTTGTGGTGGGCTGCCGACGACCCCGCGCTGCCGGAAACGGTTCGGGCGATAATGGCGGACACCGCGAACGATATTTTCTTCAGCGCGGTTTCCGCGTGGGAGATTGCTATCAAGGCACGGCTGGGGCGCACTGGCTTCCAAGAGGCGGCCATCCAGCGGATTCCCGAACAGATCACTGCTAATGGGCTTCTTATCCTTCGCGTGGAAATCCAGCACGCGCTCAGAGTGGCCGCCCTCCCGCTTCTGCACCGTGACCCCTTTGACCGGTTGCTGATAGCTCAGGCGCAGATGGAAGACCTCGCCATCCTGACCGCCGATCCGGCCATCGCTCGCTATGACGTGGCAGTCGCCTGGTAGCCGCTGAACCACGTCACGCCCGCAATGACGGACTCACCCTCAACCCTTGCAGCAGACTGAGGATCAAGTGGTTTCCGCTCGTCCTGAGCCTGTCGAAGGACGCACGGCTCGTGGTTCGACAGGTCGTTCGACCCCCTGCGGGATCTTCGATCTGAGAGTCTCAGACTCGATGAGCTCACCATGAGCGGTTTTTCCAGGAGCCTACTTTCGCGCCCCGCTCACCACAAGTCTCGTCAGGGGACGAGGACACGTCGCCCTGTCATTGCGAGCGGCGCTGCCCGAAGTCCTGAGCCTCAGTCGCTAGGTGAGCGTCAGCGGGGTGTCATCCCGGTTGGCCCACTCACCCATGGAGCCATCATAGTTTCGGGCGCGGTCGTAGCCCAGGAGCCGCAGGACGAAGTTGCCGTGCGCCGCACGGATGCCGCCCTGTCAGTAGCTGATGACCTCTTTGTTGGGCGTGATGCCCAGGCCCCCCAGCATTTGCCGGAGCTCCGCGGCCGGACGGATCATCTGCACGTCGTCCTTGGTGACGCAGTTCAGCCATTCCAGGTGCACCGCGCCGGGGATGTGCCCCACCCGCGTGTTGCCGCGGCTGTTTGTGCCCGCGTATTCCCGCGCGGAGCGCACGTCCCACATGACCACATCCTGCATGCCGATCCGCTCCTTCAGCCCGTCGACCCGGCACACAACATCTTCCCGGACTTTCGGCGTGAACGATGCCTTTGCGACCTGCGGCTCAACGTAGGTCACGGGCCGGCCCTCCTTCAGCCACTTGTTCCAGCCCCCGTTGACCACCACGCACCTATCGTGTCCGTAATAGCTGAGGCACCACCAGAACCGTGCGGCGTACAGGCTGCCGGACTGGTCGTAGCAGACCACCAGGGTGTCGTCGCCGATGCCCATCTCGCTCATCTCTGCGGCGAACTGCTCAGGCTCCATGATGAGACGGGCGTCGTCCGGGTTCTTCATGTAGTGCTCTTTGGGGGACACCGCGCCGGCAATGTGCGCGCGGTGGTACGAGTCCCGTACGTCGCAGTCGACGATGCGGACGTTCGGGTCGGTCAGGTGGTCTGCCAGCCACTGGGTATCCACCAGGAGTTGCGGGTTTGCGTAGCCGTCGGAAGAATCTGCCATGTGTTTCCTCACTTGCGATTGCGATTGCGTTGGGCCAAGGGATAGACCTTTACTGATTATAGATTCTCATGCAGTTGACGGAAAGCGAGGAGCCACCAGCCCCCAGACCCAAGCCGGTCTCCTCAAAAAGCGTTAAATGGTCATTGCGAGGAGGCGCAGCCGACGTGGCAACCTGGGAGGCGGCCCGCAGACTTTGTCGTAAATAAACAAGTGTCTCCCCACCAGATTGCCACGGTCACCTTTGGCGACCTCGCAATGACAGCTCATCACCATATCCTGACTGCCAACTTCGGGAACACGACTCAGGCTGTGGTCACATATTACTGCTCTCCGCGGGCGTCGGCACGATGATAGGAGCTGGCCTTTGACCCCTCGGCCCGGTCTCCGGAAGATTCAGCCCAGCCAGGAAGAGAAGGCCGCTGGTCGCCATGAAGAGCGCGAAGCCCGGCAGGTAAGACCCCGTGGTGTCGGTGAGCGCGCCGGCAAAGGATGGCGCAAAGGATGTCGCCACCCCCGTAATGGCCAGGATAACGCCTGCGGTTGTCGCGACGTGCGCGGGACGGTAGCCCGGAAGCTCCATGGGGATGGTGAACACGATGGGCGAGAAGACCCCGTTGAAAAAGCCGTACAGGATCAGGGCCGGGAGGATGATCCAGGTCTGCTCAAAGAGGATTGCGACCATGCCCGCCGGTCCCAGGATCAGTCCGGGAATGATGAGGAAGGGTCGACGCAGTCCAATACGGGCAGAGAGCAGGCTGCTGCCAAGACTGCCCGGCACACCCATGAAGCCGACAATGCCGGTGAGCGCGGCGGCCTGGGCCAGGTCCATCTTGAACACCTCATGGTAATACGAGGGAAGCCAGTTCATGAGCACCACGTTGAAGGTGATAGGAGCGGAAAAGGCTATGGCCAGCCAGTAGGTGGCGGGGTTTTTCAGGACGGAGGATTGCTGCGCAGCGGTCTCGGCTTTGCTGGCCCGTTGTGCGTGGCCTTGCTCTTCTCTCCCAAAGACAATCCAGGCGAGGGCGGCAACGCCCGCCATTGCGCCAAACACGGCCAGGGTTCCTCTCCAGCCAAGGACGCCGCTGAGTGGCACCGCCGCGAAGAGGCCGAAGGTCACTCCGGAACTCGCGGCCACAAGGGTGAGGCCGTTCAGAAGGGGCAGCTCCTTGCCTCTGAACCACTGCGCTACGATTGCGCTGGTGAGTGGAGCGACCAATCCTGTCCCCATGCCAAAGACCAACCGCGCCCCCAGCAGCGCCGGCAGGTTCATCAACAGCGGCGCCGATAGCCCGGCCGCCATCGCGACACAGCCAATCGCGAAGGTGCGGGCTATGCCTGCGCGCGCAGCGATCACGCCGGCAAAAAGGGCAAAGGCGCCGTTTGCAATGGGCACGACGCTGAAGAGGAGGCTGACCGTGGCGCGGTCTATCCCAAGTTCTTCCATTGCCAGCGGAAACAGCGGAGGTACGCCAAGGAAATTGAGGCCCAGGGTGAACTGGACCAGCAGCAGCGAGGCCCCAATAACGTAGCGGTAAGGCGGTTGTGTCAACAAGAAACGTCTTTGCGTGGTTGTTCGGTTTAAAGACTGATAATTGCTATAGAAGAGTGTACTGGGTTGATGTTGGGCTGTCACGCTCTTTGCGCGCAGACTGCTGAATCACAAGCGAGAGGGCGCTGCCTGAGGCTCGAAGGCGCCGCCCTTGTTCGTTTCGAGAGACAATCGGCGGTGTACCCGTGGGGCTCTCGAAACTTGTCCTGTCTCCGAAGGCGACTCGCCGTGGCGAGAGCACCGCAGAAGGGGCGCTGCCGCGGCCTGCTACGCGGCCGTTTTTGCGGGGGCGTCTTGCGAGCGCGCCATGGAGGCGTACCGTCACCGTTGATAGCGGGCTGTGTTCTGCAAATGCTCCTCAAAGGTGCTGGCAAAAGCGTGGGTGCCGTCCTCCTTGGCCACAAAAAAGTAGTATTTACTCTGTGCGGGTTGCAGCACCGCACGGATCGCGCCTAGACCCGGGCTGTCTATCGGCCCCGGCGGCAAGCCCTGGTGCGCGTAGGTGTTGTACGGAGAGTTGACGGCAAGGTCATCAATGGTCAGCTCCTTTTTCCAGTAGCCGCTTGCCGGTGCAGGGCTTCCCTGCCGCACCAGCGAATACTGCACCGTTGGGTCTGCGTCCAGCTTCAAGCTCTCTCGAAGACGGTTCAAATACACGCTCGCGATGAGGGGCTGCTCTTCGGGATGCGCAGCCTCCCGCTCCACAATCGATGCCAGGGTGACCACCTGATGGAGTGTCTGGCCCGTATCCGTGGCCTGCTGCCGCATGGCGCTCGTGACCTGCTCCAGGAAGTTCTCCTTCATCAACCCGAGGAAGTCCGCTGCGCTGAACTCCTTTGGCACCAGGTAGGTGTCGGGGAAGAGGTAGCCCTCCATGCCGGTGGACACTTTCGAGGTGTTGCCCACCTCTACGTTTGGCGCGCTTTGCAATGCCAGGCGCAAGAATGTTTGGGCGTCGCCAATTCCCTGCCATTCCAAAAGATGCGCCACCTCCTCGATTCTGAGGCCCTCCGGCACGGTAACCGCGACCAACTGCTGTTGCCCCTTGGTGAGGGCGGCAATCAGGTCCTTGATATTCGTGCTGGCAGGAACGCTGTATCGACCGGCCCGCAGCTCTCTCCCCACGCCATACCGCTGCACCAGCAACCGGAACAGGAGCGTGTTCTTTATGAGACCTTTGCTCGCCAGGCGTTCCGCTATCTGCGCGCCGCCCTCTCCGGGTTCAACCGTGAAGGCCACTTGATCGTCTCCCTGGCGCTCGCCCTCCAGCACGGCGATGACCACGTCGACGGCGCGTTCCGTTACGTCCGATGACCGATTTTGCGCCTGTGTGACGAGAATGAAGAGTCCAAAGATGATGAACGGGATGAGAATGCGTACCCGCATTAGCCGTTGACCTTTGTCGCGTTCGACTGCGGATGCGCCTCCAGATAGCCCTGCAGGATGACCGCGGCCGCCGTGGCGTCGATGCGCTCTTTCTGGCGTCTGCCCCGCAGGCCCTGCGAGCGGAGGGCGTCCGCAGCCGCCACTGTCGAGTAGCTCTCGTCCCAGGTCTCCACCTGAATCTCTAGGGCATCGCGAAGGGCATCGATGAAGGAGAGCGTGAACTGCGCCTGCGGGCCAATCTCCCCTCGCAGCGTCATCGGTAGCCCGACCACGATCCGTTGCGCGCCCTCATCCGCGACGAGCCGCGCGATCTCGGCTATGTCTGATGCAGGCCCCTCAGGGTGTCGCTGGATCACTTTCAACGACCGTGCCAGCGTTCCGGAGGGATCGCTCACCGCCACCCCGATGCGTTTGGTCCCCACATCCAGTGCCATCACCTTCATTGCCGCGATGTCCGACCCTCCTGATGTAAGCGTATCTGCCAGGTAAATTCAGGGATGCTCTGCACCCAGAAGGGAGACGTGATGATGGTTGACGGCCGCGTGAGGGAAAGATTTCGCCTCAGCGCTTCCTTGGCTTCCTGAGGTGTCTTGCCTCTGATCAGTTGTTTCACCTCGGACTCCGACACGCGGCTTGTGACGGAGCCGCTGGCTTCTATCTCAAAGGAAAAGGCGTCGCCATCGACGATGCTGATCCCCAGCACTCTGGTGCTCAGGGTATTTGGGATCACCTCAGCGCCGCGGTCGCTCCCTTCAACGTGCCGAATGAGCAACTGGTTGACGTCGTGCCCGGAGAAGACGACCAGGCGCGCGGTGCCCCGCATTGACAGCGAAACCTCCCAAGCCCCCTCTCCAACCGATGGTGTGATCACCTCTTCATATATTCGCCAGCGTGTGGTCCCAGGAAAGAACGAATAATCCTGAGCTTCCTGCTCGCGCATTTTCTTCGTCGCCTGCTCCGTGGCTAGGGCAAGTGCCTTCTCCCTGAGGTCGTGGTAGTCTTTTTCGCCCACCACACGGATTTCCGCGTCCTTGCCCCCTGCCAGCGCGCCGTTATTGCCGACGCTAATCTTGCCGGACAGCGCTGTGTCTGCAAACTGGGTGATCTCCCCTACGGAAACGTTGCCCTCCTCCCCTGCCTTAGCAGCGATCACCTGTGTGCTAGCGCTTTTCGAGCCGTCAGACGGCACGGTGACGCTCCTGACTGTCTTGAAGATGAGGCCTGAAGCGGTGCTGACCTGGGTTCCCTCAAACACGGCAACGGGCTGGTCGGTCTTGTTGACAAAGGTCACGCTTCCCCTGGCAGCACCAGCAGGGTCATCTCGCTTCCCCGCGGTTGCGGCACGCACTGAGACGTCAAAGTCCACTTCCAGGGAGCGCGCCGGCAATATCAGCTTGGCTGGCTCCAGTCCGTTCGCCAGGGGAGAGGCGTTCACCAGGTAGACGTCTTTGAACTGTTTGGTGTCCGGGTACAGCGTGACCGTCGCCCGGGGCATGAAGACCGAAGCGAAGAAGAGCGGCAAGCCAAGCGCAAAGACCATGCAGCCGCCTACTACGAGACGCTGCCCCCAAGAAGCCCCAGACGTCCGTCCGGATGCCTGCCCCCAGGCAGGTCCTGCCTGGAGCGCGCCTGTGTGCCACCCCGACGGTTCGATTTCCTGCCTGTTCCTGAACTTGCGCGGTTTATCGGCGGCAGGGAGCCCTTCGATTGCGGCCCGCGACCGCGCTTCGGGGTCGCTGCTCACCAGCAGCGCGTGGACGCCGGTGCGCGCGAGGTGGCGGCGCAGGATGCGCAGGTTGAACGCCTTGCGCAGGGCCAGTTGCCCGCGCGGCGCAACAATGGTGACCACGCGCTCGTTCGCGGCGCTGATCTTGCCGGTGATGACCCCAATCTCGTCGTCGGGCTCTAGGTAAATGTCAGCAGGCATGGTTTTTCAAGTATTCTTCGAGCGAAGCAAGAAGTTTTCGCCCGTCAGCCTCTAGTGTGGTGTTCCTGAAGAAAGCCGTGACATCGTCATTGCGAGGAGCCGGCGAGGTGGTGGCTGGGCAGAGGGGCGACCCTTCGGCTGGTTCAGGACAAGCTAAGCAATCTGGGGGAGGACTGAGAGGTTCAGCCACCCCCCAGATTGCCACGCCCTCCTTCGTCGGGCTCGCAATGACATTTGCACCGAACTTCGGAAACAGGACTCTAGCAAAAAAATAAGGGACCGCCATCAGCGCGCCGAAATACTCCGCACCAGATCGGGCACCCGCTGCAGCGCCTCATCCAGCTTAGAGGCGTCCCGTCCGCCGGCCTGGGCCAGCTCCGGACGCCCGCCGCCGCTGCCGCCGGTCACCGCGGCCACCTCCTTCACCAGGCTGCCCGCATTGTAGCCTCTAGTCACCAGGTCTTTGGTCACCACGGCCAGGAAATTGGGCCGCTCGTTGAACAGCGCGCCCAGGACGATGACCCCGCTCTGCATCTTGTCCCGCAGCAGGTCGGCCATCTCCCGCAGTGTCTCGAAATCCGGAGCCGCCACCCGCGCCGAGAGGTGCTTCACCCCGTCCACGGCGGCCACCCGCTCCATCAGGTCTTCCGCCAGCCGCCGGTTCAGCTCCCTTTGCAGCGCCTGCGCCCGCCGCCGCTCCTGCTCCAGGCTCTGAAGCAGCTCCAGCACTTTGGACGGCGCTTCCTGGGCCGGCGCGCTCACCTGCCTGCCTATGTCATCCAGCGCGGTCATCCGCTGCCGCAGCATCTCCTCCGCGGCTCTGCCGGTGACAGCCTCGATGCGCCGCATGCCGGAGCCGATGCTGCTCTCGCCCAGGATGACCAGCATCCCCACCTCGCCAGTGGAGCCGCAGTGGGTGCCGCCGCACAGCTCCTTGCTGAAGGCGGACCTTCGGCCTGTAAGGGCCGTAGGGTCTGTGGCCGACTCGTGGGGCAGGTGAGGGCGTCCGTTCTTGGGCGGGAACACCTCCACAATGCGCACCACCTCGCCGTACTTGTCGTCAAAGAACGCCAGCGCGCCCTCGTCGATGGCCTGCTGGTAGGACGATGTGCGGGGTTGCACCGGCCAGTCCTCCCGGATCTTCTCGTTCACCAGCCGCTGCACCTCGTCCATCTCGTCTCTGGTCATGGGCGCGATGTGGGAGAAGTCGAACCGCAGCCGGTCCGGCGACACCAGCGACCCCGCCTGCTGGACGTGGGACCCCAGCACCTTGCGCAGCGCGGCGTGCAGCAGGTGGGTGCCGGTGTGATTGCGGGCGATGTCCGCCCGCCGTTGCAGGTCGACCGTTGCGGTGACCGTCTCTCCCACTGCGATGCTGCCTTGCCCTTCGACAAGTCGTTCGACTCTGAGAGTCTCAGACTCGATGAGCTCAGGACGGCGCTCGATGATCCCTTTGTGCACATACAGCCCGCGCCCGGCCTTCTGGGTGTCGGTGACCCGCACTCGCCCGGAGGGGCCGATGAGCACGCCCTGGTCTCCCACCTGGCCGCCGCCCGCAGCGTAGAAGGGGGTGCGGTCCAACACCACCTCCACCTCCTGACCTTCGACCGCTTCTTCGGCCGCGCCGTCAGGCGTCGACAGGCTCTGGACGATGCCCTCCGCGGAGAGGGTCTGATAGCCCAGGAACTGGGACGGGGGCAACGGAAGCTCCTCATAGTCGATGAAAGGAATTCCAGGAGCCGCTCGCCCTGAGCTCATCGAGTCTGAGACTCTCAGAGTCGAACGACTTGTCGAAGGGCCACCCTTCTGGGCGGCCCTCGCCCGCGCCCGCTGTGCCTCCATCTCCCGCTCGAAGCCCGCGCGATCAACCGATAGCCCGTGCTCCGCTGCGATCTCCTCGGTCAGCTCGTAGGGGAAGCCGTAGGTGTCATGGAGAATGAAAGCGAGGCGACCAGATTGCTCGAAATAAGCAAACTGTTCCAGTTTTAGTCTCAGCTCGCGGTAGGTATCGGAAGCTTCGTTCTGAACGAACCCATTTAGACTCTCCATGATCGGATTGATGAGTTCTTCCGCTACAGCCTCGGGAAGCCTAGAAGCAAAGTATGATAGTCGGATACCAAGGTTTATAAGAAAGTTCTGACTTGCTGGGATGTATTTGAACTCATCAAAGGGACGAGGCATTCCCCCAAGGAAATTTATGCGAACTGCGCTCGTATACGAGATGTAGCTTCCCAATAGGTCGAGTCCCGTGGTTAGCGTTTGCCCAAACCGCTCCTCCTCCAGCTCCAGCACCCGCTTGATGAAGTCGCGTTTCTCCATGATGTCCGGGTAGGCCGCTCCCATCCGTGCAATCACCGCGTCGGCCATCGTGCCCATGAACGGTTCGGTCAGCCCCAGCTTGCGGCCCAGGCGGATGGCCCGCCGCAGGATGCGCCGCAGCACGTAGCCGCGGCCCTCGTTGCCCGGCAACACCCCGTCTCCGATGAGGAACGCGCAGGCCCGTGCGTGGTCGGCGATGACCCGGTGGGGGAAGCCCGATTCGCCCTCCGAATACGGGACGCCGGAAAGCTGCGCGACCCTGTCGATGAGGGGGCGCAGCAGGTCGGTGTCGTAGTTGGTGCGGGCGTTCTGCATCACCGCGGTGATGCGCTCCAGCCCCATGCCGGTGTCGATGCTGGGCTTGGGCAGCGGCGTCATGACGCCGTTCTCGTCGCGGTTGAACTGCATGAACACCAGGTTCCATATCTCCAGCCAGCGGTCGCAGTCGCACACCCCCACGGCGCACACCGGCGCGTCGCAGCGGAATGCCTCGCCGCGATCCACGTGTATCTCGCTGCAGGGGCCGCAGGGGCCGGTGTCGCCCATGGCCCAGAAGTTGTCGTGCTCCCCCAGCCGCACGATGCGCTCGGTGGCGATGCCCGCAATCTCCTGCCACAGCGCGCCCGCCTCGTCGTCCTCCTCGTAGATGCTGACCCAGAGGTCCTCCTTGGGGAGCTTCAGCACCCCGGTGAGGAAGGTCCAGGCGTAGGTGATGGCGTCCCGCTTGAAATAGTCACCGAAGGAGAAGTTGCCCAGCATCTCAAAGAAGGTGTGGTGGCGGGCGGTGCGTCCCACGCTGTTCAGGTCGTTGTGCTTGCCGCCGGCCCGCACGCACTTTTGCGACGTGGTCGCGCGGCTGTAGCTGCGGCTCTCCGCGCCCAGGAACACGTCCTTGAACTGCACCATGCCGGCGTTGACAAAGAGCAGCGTGGGGTCGGCGCGCGGTATCAGCGAAGAGCTGGGCGCCCGCTGGTGCCCCCGTTCCTCAAAGAACGTCAGGAATGCTTCCCGTATCTCGTCGCTGGTCATCATGTGTTCTCAACACCTCATGGTTCCCCTCGGCTAGCTTGTTCTGAGCGGTGGTAGGCTCGGAGTAAACTTCCGGTTCAGGGTGAACGGACAGTATGTGCCGCTCACCCTGTCTCCGAAGGCGACTCGCCTGCGCAAGAGCCCATCGAAGGGTGGCGATTTCTTGAGGGTCTGTGTCTCGATTGTAGGTAAGGGGGCAGGGAGTGTCAACGTGAGGGGAAGGAGTGTGTGAAAGATTGCGGATTGATAGCGGTATGCTCTTGACATTGCACCACATTGGTGCTAGTGTGGGCACCAACTTGGTGCAAGGAGATTCGAATGCAAAGAATTACAGTAACGCTTTCACAACGTGTATGGGAGCTGCTTAAAATTGAGGCGGCACGAAGTAGTGGAACTGTCGCTGATGAACTGCGCAGAGCAGCGGACCATTATGTCGAACGTCACGCCTCGTTTTCGAAAAATGGGGTCTGGAAGTACCTACGTCCTGGAACGAATCCACAAGATCTGTTTTTGGAAGACGGGGGGTTTGTCCACAGGTCGGCCTCTATTTTGGGCGGCATGCTCGATGGAATACCTAAGCATTGCGGTCAATGTACAGAACCGTTTGTGCCTAAGGCCGGTGATTTGCACTCAATGGAAGCTCGGATGTCGCCACAAGAAATTTTCATCTGTTCTTATTGCGTAAAAGCGCTGAAAATAGCGTGGCATCAACAACAATCATGATAGGTAAGGTAGGTAATGCTATTTGACATTTGTGCCATAAACATCATAAAGCGGAACGCCCAAAACCCTGACCAGCGGTTTTGCCGTGTGGAGCCGAGAGATAGAGTGCGGGTGATGGCCTGATCTGTTGGTCTTACTTCCAATAAATCGTGTAAGCCAACTTAACAAATTTATTCGAACGAACAGAAAAAGAGTTGTCGAATTGAATACAATAGTTGCCGGGCCCCGTTGCAACAAAAGCAAACGTTTGTTTAAATGCGGCCCTGTCTTTGCGCTGTATTTGTATCCGGTTAGGATCCCAGACGGCAAAGTTAACGTCTGCTCCAGAGCCGCCTTGGACAGTGAATTCACCTTCAACCCGGTTTCCTTGCTCTAACTGTACCTCATTGCAGACCGGTTCTTTTGTATCGACGACGAACTCGTTGGTGAAGGGCTGTGGTGCTGGAGTTGGAGTCGGCAACGGAGTAGAAGTCGGAACAAACGGAATCTGAAATCCTGCGCCGCCTGAATTCTGAGGGGACTTGTTAGAAGGCGTGGAACCAGACGCTTGTCTTACACAACCTAAGAGTGCCGCAGAGACAACCAAAAGGCCTGCCAATACTAATAGACGGTCTGTGGCAAGGAAAAGCCTTGAACTACTGAGACCGTTAACGAGGTCCCTAGTGGTATTCAGAGTCATAAACTGAGCTCCTAACTACTAAAACCAAGCGTCAATGAGACTGGTAACCCGCGATATTTTAATCCCTTTTTTCAAACTTATGTATAATTCTGAAACCACATGCCCATTTCCATCGCCATCTCTAGCTTGAACATCCGGGACCTGCTGGCCCGCTGCCTTGTCGTTCCCTCGCCCTAGGCCGTCTCTTTCAACCGATCGCGCGCCATCGTGAGCTGATATCTCGTCTGTTGGTTCAGCCAGAATTCAGCCGATACGCCGAGCACTCGCTCCAGATCCAGCGCCGTCTCCGGTGTAATGGCCTTCTTCCCCTTGATGATCTCGTTGATAACCTGGATCGGCCGACCGCACTGGGCAGCCAGCTCCTTTTGTGTCATACTTCGGGCCCCAAGCTCTTCCGCGAGCGTTGCGCCAGGTGATTCTGCGATATCAGAGCGAAGGATACTCCCTTTACTGGTCATAATGATTGCTTACCTCCTCAATCACAATAGTCGCATCTTCTTGTACCGAGAAGATCAGCCGCCAACGCCCTACCAAGGTCATGGCATATTGCCCGTGCCGATCGCCAGTTAACGGATGCACCCTGAGAAGGTGATGACAAACTATGTCTGAGCGATTGGTTCAGTCGTGAGGCGCCGGAGCAGCATTCTGCCCTCGGTGAGCCAAATCCAAGCCGTCGAAACGGAGAGATCGCGGTCATGATCCTTGTTCATTCT